>Ga0307434_1000032_pt1 | contig 124840 bp, 118 predicted proteins | sample SalMarWE160220MG_FD_202156 | JGI IMG/M metagenome (GOLD analysis project Ga0307434, IMG submission 202156) | Salt marsh sediment microbial communities from the Plum Island Ecosystem LTER, Massachusetts, United States - WE1603-220 | ecosystem: Environmental > Aquatic > Marine > Intertidal zone... | reverse complement strand
GGGGCTATTTTAGCCCCACGTTTTTTTAATTTCAACCCCTTAATTATACCCTTTAACACTTTTACGGTCTCTTCGCTCATAATATTTAACTTCCTTACTGTACCACCATGTGCCTGAACTCTCCCGGGAAAATTTATTTTAATACTTGACATTTATTCTTGATATTCTTATAATAACTGAAATTCAGAAAAAGGAGGCAGTTATGAAAAAAGTATTTGTTTTATTAGCAGTTCTACTTGTTGTGTTACCTCTTAGTGCGAGACCTAAGTTAGAGTTTTCGCCGAGGGGAAGTCTTTATATTGGTGATGATGTCAATGTTGGGATCGGTGCTGATGTTATAGTTAACCCCACCAAAACGTTGGGGGTAAGAGTCAATTTAGCAGAAGTGGTTTTTGGGGATGTCACTGCCTTTTCTCTAAACACAGGAAATCTGTTTAGCTTTAGCAATGTTGATATTCTATATTATACTGATATTGCAGGTCTTTTCTCATACGTCGATATAATATTCGGACTGCTTTCCAGGAGTGGAGGAACAACCATTTCGATTGGAGGAGGCCTTGGAATTGAAAAGTACATGGGAAAAGGGAATTATATGTTTTTTGAACCAGCTTTAATCTTTTCGGATGGTCCTGGTACTGATGGCGACCTTGTTTTTAGAACTTCTTTCGGGATGAAATTAGGGATTTGAAAAAGTTATAAAAATAATTTATAATTTTTATAAAAAACCGTATGGAATATTTCATGCGGTTTTTTTATTTTTTAAAATAAACATTTACCCTTGTTTCAAACATGAAATATCTGTATAATTTTAAATATAATGAAACTTTTAAGCGTAGTAGTAAAAAAAGATATCAATAATAAAATCATAAATAATATGATAAAAGGGAATTATGAATTGGCAGTTGAAAATATATCGTCGATTTTCGACAAACTGTATAAAAAAATCCCTGAAAAAAAGAGGATTTCTTACGGAAGAGTTTACGTTATAAAAACTATGGTGAAGTACATTTATGAAAAACTATCTGAAAGCAAATCCGGGGATTTTGAAGTAGCTGCCGATTTATATGAAAAAAGCAAAGATTTCAAAAGTAGAGGTGTATCCTTAGGGATAATATCCTTTTACGGATTAGAACATCCTAAAAGGATTTTACCATATTTTATTTCGGCTGCAGATGCTCCTGATTCCGACCAAAGAGAGATGGCGCAGATGTTTTTTAGAAAAATCATAAAAAAACACCCCGCAACGGCAAAAAAAATATTGCTTAACCTTGTGAATTCAAGTTACTCCAACATACGCCGATTTGTTGCTGAAACTTTAAGACCGGTTAAAGAAAATAAATGGTTTCATGAGAGACCGGAATATCCTTTATCTATACTTAGAAACTTATTTAAAGAAAGCGTGTTGTATCCGAGAACCGCAGTCGGTAATAATTTAAGCGATCTTGCAAAACACAATCCGGATATGGTTTACAAATTAGTAAAAGAGCTTGTTGAAAGCGGGGATAAAAATTCATACTGGATAGCGTACAGAGCCTGCCGGAATCTCGTAAAGAAAGAACCAGATAAAGTTATGAACTTATTGAAAGTCGACGAATACAAATACAAAAATAGAACCTATAAGAAATGTGCGCGTAAAAGAAATTAAGGCAAAATCGATTTTACGAAAAGGGAAGAAACCCGACTCGTGGTTCCTGATTAATTACGGAATGAATCTTTACAGGGGATGCGCGTATAACTGCGTATATTGTGACGGAAGAAGTGAAGGATACTATGTCGACGGAGAATTCGGTTTCGATGTAACCGTAAAGGTAAACGCGATAGACATTTTAAAAAAGGAATTAGACCCAAAAAGAAAAAGAATACCTTTAAAACATTATTTTGTTGGATTAGTCGGCGGGGTCGGGGATAGTTACCAGCCTCTTGAGACGAAATACAAATTAACCCGTCAGGCTCTGGAACTGTTTTACGAGAAAAACTTTCCGGTTCATATTCTTACAAAATCTACTCTCGTGGAAAGAGACATCGATATAATAAAAAAAATAAATGAACAAAATAGGGCAATCGTTTCTTTCAGTTTCTCTTCTGTAAATGACGAAATAAGTTCTATTTTCGAACCGGGAGTGCCGGTACCCTCAGCAAGATTGAAAACGTTAGCTAAATTTAAAAAAGAGGGAATCGCATGCGGTATGTATCTAATGCCTGTTATTCCTTTTGTAACGGATACGGCAGATATTATGGAAGAGACAATCAGTAAAGCCAAAGAAATGGAACTTGATTTTATAGTATTCGGAGGAATGACATTAAAAGAGGGCAGACAGAAAGAATCTTTTATGAAAACATTAAAAGAAAATTACCCGGAATTCCTTCCTCACTATGCAAATATATATTTGAAAAGCAAATGGGGAGAACCGACGCAGGAATACGCCCAATCTATAAATCAAACATTTAATTTACTCAGTAAGAAATATAAAATCCCCCGACGTATACCCGCCCGTCTTTACAGGGATATTCTGGAAGAAAATGATATTGTTATGGTCATTTTAGAACAACTCGATTATCTGGCAAAACTCGAAGGGAAACATTCTCCTTACGGCTATGCGGCTTATTCCATATCACAACTAAAAGAACCTTTGTCGGGAATTAAAGGAAGTTTACGCAATATAAAAGGAGTCGGCAAAGTAACGGAGTCTATAATCAAAGAGATTTTAAGAACAGGAAGTTCCGGGTATTACGAGAATTTATTAAAATAAAATCCACCGTATTCTTAAAAAGGAGGAAAGATGGTGAAACTTAAATATTTGCTTATTTTATGTATCGTTTTTTGTTTTATGCAAAACTGCGTCGTAAAGGAAGAAAAAGACCAGGATGTTTTATTTCAGACATCAACAATTAACGCGTTACTCGAAGGGATATACGACGGAGAATTTTCTTTTGGAGAACTAAAAACCCATGGAGATTTAGGGCTTGGAACTTTCAACTCACTCGACGGAGAAATGACGATGATCGACGGAGAAGTATACCAGATAAAAGCAGACGGCAAAGTTTATACTGTCGCAGACTCTTTGAAAACTCCCTTTTCGGTAGTTACTTTTTTCGAGGAAGATACAGCAATAATTTTAGATTCCCTTCTTGATTATAACTCGCTTGAAGCATTTTTGGATAATATGCTCCCAACAAAAAATCTGATTTACGCAATCAAAATAAAGGGGCTTTTTAAATATGTCCGTACACGAAGCGTACCTGCCCAGGAAAAGCCATATCCGCCACTTGCTGAAGTTGTAAAAACACAGCCCGAATTTGAATTTCATAACGTAAAAGGAACATTAGTTGGGTTTAGGCTGCCTGAGTATTTAAGCGGAATTAATGTACCAAAATATCATCTCCACTTTATCACGGAAGACAGGAAAGGAGGGGGGCATTTACTGGAGTGTGAGACCGATAAAATAAAAATAGGCATAGATTTCACGGAAAAACTTTTTGTATCTTTACCCGAAATAAAAGAATTTTACGATGCCGATTTGAATAAGGGAGAAGATATGGAAAAAGTCGAAAGATAAACTTTTTTAACCTTCCCCGATAAGTTACAACAATTAAACCGAAGAATAGTTTAATCGATTTCGGAACTAAAATATATTTCTTGAATCAAAATAGATAAACAACCCCAAAAGGAGGGACAAATGAAAAAAGTTTTAATTGTGATAATTTTTCTGATAATAAGTTTTATCAGTGCACCTATTAACGCCCAACTGAAAGAATCTTCCCGGGAAAGTGATGCCTCCTCTCCCTATTTCCTGGTACAGGGAGAAACTGATGTGGAAAGTTTCCCTCTCCTTGAAACAAAAGCAGATGTAAACATTGCCGGAGTAACAGCGGAAATCGAATTGACTCAAGTGTACAAGAATGATGGAAAGAAGACTATCGAAGCAGTCTACGTGTTCCCGCTTGGAACAAAATCAGCGATTCATGCTATGAGAATGGAAATAGGAGAAAGAATAATAGACGCGAAAATAGAGGAAACGGAAAAAGCAAAACAAATATATGAAGATGCGAAAGACGATGGAAAAGTCGCCTCACTTTTAGAACAAAAACGTCCAAACGTCTTCCAGATGAAAGTTGCCAATATTATGCCCGGGGATGAAGTAAAGGTAATCGTAAAATATACAGAAATCCTCGTTCCGGAGAAAGGTATTTATGAATATGTTTTTCCGACAGTTGTTGGTCCGAGATTCACAGGAGAACAAAAGGAGAAGGAAGATTGGACTGCCTCCCCTTATCTGCACGAAAAGGAAAATCCTCCCTACAAATTCGATATAAAAGTTAGTCTCAAAACAGGAATTCCCCTATCGACCATTTCCGTCCCAACACATAATGTTAATATAGATAAAAACAAAGACGAAGCAGTAATATCTTTATCGAAAAAAGATAAATACGGAGGCAACAGAGATTTTATTCTTAGATATTCTTTAGAGGGAAACAAAATACAAACGGGACTACTACTATATCCCGGAAAGGAAGAAAAATTCTTTCTTCTAATGCTCGAACCTCCGGAAAAAGTAAGCATTAATATGGTTCCTCCCCGTGAGTATCTTTTCGTTGTAGACGTTTCAGGTTCGATGCACGGTTTTCCACTCGACGTGTCAAAAGCTCTTATGAAGGATATTATCGGAGGATTAAGAGAAAAGGATTATTTTAACATTCTTTTCTTCGCGGGAGGTTCTTCCGTTCTTTCTCCGGAACCGCTTTCCGCGACAAAAGCAAATAAAAAGAAAGCAATAGAAATGGTTATGTCTCAAACCGGCGGAGGCGGAACGAGATTACTGAATGCGCTAAAGAGGATAGCGACTCTTCCTAAAAAAGAAGGTCTTTCAAGAATTATCGTGGCTGCAACCGATGGCTACATTTTCGTAGAAAAAGAAGCTTTTGACCACATAAGAGAAAATCTCGGAGAAAACAATTTCTTTGCCTTCGGTATTGGTTCTTCCGTAAACCGTTATCTTATCGAAGGAATGGCGAGAGCCGGAAAAGGTGAACCTTTTATCGTTACAAATCAGAATGAGGCTAAAGAAAAAGCAGATAAATTTCTGAATTACATTCAACATCCTCTGCTCACCGATATAAAAACTACCTTTAAAGGATTCGATGCTTATGATGTGGAACCAATCGCTATGCCCGATCTTTTCGCGGAAAGACCGATTGTGCTTTTCGGAAAATACAAAAAAGCATCCGGAAGCATACTCGTAACTGGTAAAATGGCGAAAGGTAAATACAGCAAGAAAATAGAAGTTACTTCTTCGATGGAAGACAGCGATAATTCTGCCATAAAGTATCTCTGGGCAAGAGAGAGAATTGCAAAACTTGACGATTACGGAAAAGTAGGGTCTGATGTAAAAGATGAAGTCACCAAACTCGGACTCAAGTATCATTTAATGACTCAATACACGTCATTTGTTGCGGTAGATAAAATTATTCGCAAAACAGGAGAAGTTGTTACCGTAAAACAGCCTTTGCCTCTTCCCCAGGGTGTTAGCGATTATGCGGTGGGGGAATATTCTTCTGCATCAAGATTCGGATTAGGTGGAGGTCTTATGAAGTCTAAAGCTCCGATGGCGGTAGAATATGCTACGGCGACGGAAAAAAAGGATAAGGAAGAATTACCTAAAGAGCAAAGGGCAAAAAAATCAACCTTCTATATCAACAACGCAACTTTAGGCCCAAAAACCGACCTTAAAAAACTCGAAGCATTTCTTGCCGACGAACTTGGAATGAGTTTTGAAGTTATCTTTAAAAATTGGAACCTTAGGACCTTAACTCTCTTACTCGAAGTAGATAACGGGGAGGTCAAGAAAGTGACAATAAAAGACTATAAAACATACAAAGGAAAAGCTTGTGAGGAATGTATAGAGAAATCGGTAAAGAGGGAATTAAACAATCTCAAACTTCCGGCTGATTTAAAAGGTTCTCTGGAACTTACCATGAATTATATTTAAAATCCACCGCTTAAACACTCTCACGTTTCAAAACTCTGATAAGGCAAAGAGGCCTTATCAGAGTTTTGTTAATAGCCTATCGCAACGGAACCATTAATGTCAGAGATTATCCGCAAACACCATAAAGATTTTCTTTAAGCCAACAGCAAAAGGCGAGAAGCTAAGAGCTGAGTTTTTTATATTCTTGACTATCTACGTTTTGTTAATATAATCAGATAATGGAGCAAATAAATTGAAAATATCGGATATTTATAAGAATAAGAAAACTGTTTTTTCCTGTGAAGTTTTTCCTCCAAAACCGGGAGTGAAGATTGACGGAATATTGCAAACCATAAAAGAGCTAAAGTCAACTTCACCCGACTTTGTAAGTGTTACCTACGGGGCTGGCGGCGGAACAAAGAGTAGAACCATCGAGATAGCAAGTAGAATAAAAAAAGAATACGCAATGGAACCACTTATGCACTTAACCTGCATAGATACAAAAAAAGAAGACATTGATGGGATATTGAACGAAATAAGTAAAAATGGCATTGAAAATATACTGGCGCTCCGGGGAGATATCCCGAATGACAGAGACCTTAAATCAGTAGTTTCTGATTTTTACTATGCTTCAAACTTGATAGATTATATAAAATCTCATCGAAATAATTTTTGTTTGGGAGTGGCAGGTTATCCGGAAGTTCATTCTGAAGCTTATTCTATGGAAAAGGACATAAAGAACTTAATAAAAAAGATTGAAGCTGGAGCTTCTTTTATAATAACCCAGCTGTTTTTTAAGAACGATTTTTTTTACCGCTATTTGGATAAGATACGTAAGATGGGAGTTAAAGTGCCCGTTTCTGCCTGTATTATGCCTGTTTTTAGAGCAAAGCTTCTAACTAAAATGATAAAACTGAGCGGTGCCACAGTTCCTTCCGACATTATCACTATCATAGACAAATACGGAAACAGTGATACCGAAATGGAGAAAGCCGGAATAGAATATGCTGTAAAACAGATACAGGATTTGATAGACAACAAAGTAGAGGGGATTCATCTTTGTACAATGAATCGTGCTTCTCTTGCTAAAAAAATTTCTTCCTATTCGGGCTTGAGGTAATTTTTTATGAAATATATTTTTGCGTTCATTGCATATGTTACGCCTTTTTTCTCTTTCGCTCATCCCCATGTTTTTATTGACAACAGGATCGCGGTCGTTTTTAATGATAAAGGTCTTAAAGGATTCAGGCACGAGTGGGCTTTCGATGAGATGTTCAGTAGTACCATAATACAGGAATTTGACCTGAACGCGGATGGCGAGTTTAGTGAAGAGGAAATAAAAAAGGTAGAAAAAGGAGCTTTTTCTAATTTAAAGGAATATAATTATTTTACAGATATAACTATAAACGGAGAACAATTCAAAATACAGGAAGTCAGAGACTTCTATGCGGAAATTGATCGCGGAGTGATGATTTATCAATTTTTCATTCCGTGTGAAGAAACTGCCGTTATTGAAAACAAAGAAGTGAAAATAGCTGTCTTCGATCCCACTTACTTTGTTCAGGTACTTTTGGCATCTGCGGATACTTTTAGTTTTATAGATACTTTGAATGTAAAATTTAGCTATGAGGTTTTTGAAGATGAGGAAAATTCTTATTATTACGGACAAATAATACCGGAAGCTTTAAAAGTAAAATTTAGAAAGAAAACATGAAAAAAATTGTTATTCTTATAAGTTTATTTTTTGTTTTTGAGACAGTGCTCGCGCAGAACAACCCTTTTTTATCGAAGAAAAAATCGTCTACTGAAAAAGAAGCAAAAGGCAAGAATTTTCGATGTCCGGGTTTTACTCAGAAAATAATGGTTAAAATCGTCAAACTCCAACGCTCATTGAATAAGCACCTTTCTGACCTGACAAAAAAGTTAAAAGAAACAAAATCGATAAAACTGCTTTTTCTTATAATGTTTGTTACCTTTATTTATGGGATGGTTCACGCGCTTGGGCCCGGGCATGGTAAAGCGTTAATTTTTTCTTATTTCCTCTCAGAGGACACAAATATCAAAAAAGGAATTGCCGTGGGATGTATAATAGGTTTTCTGCATGCCTTTTCGGCGTTGTTTCTGGTATTGCTATTATACTTTACTATCAAAAAAGCTCATTTAAATAATATAGAGGATATGAGTAGAATAATTAAATTAATAAGCTATGCTTTGATCGCCGGAATCGGTTTGTTTTTATTAACTAAAAAAGCATACGATATTAGAAGAAGTAGAGATGTTGAAGGGAAACAATTTAAAAATCAAAACACCCAGAGCATAATTCCTTTTGCCTTTGCCGTAGGTTTGGTGCCATGCACGGGTTCTACGATAGTTCTATTATTTTCTTTGTCGTTGGGGGTCTTAAAAATCGGAATAATTTCTATAGTTTTTATGGCTTTAGGAATGGCGACCACTATTTCCATGGTAGGTATTTTGACAATTCTCGCAAAAAGCAAAGTTAAAAAGATGTTTTCAGAAAAAAGTAAAAGGTATTTACTCTTTCAGAATATTGTCTCGATTCTGGGGGCTTTCTTGATTTTCTCCCTGGGAGTAATATTGTTTATGGGTGTTTATGTAAGATAAGGAATAAGAAAAAATGGATTATGTAGAAAAAATAAATGAGTTAAAAGATAAAAAAAATGCGGTTATACTGGTACATAACTACCAAAGAGGAGAAATTCAGGATATAGCCGACTATCTCGGCGATTCACTGGGCCTCTCACAACAGGCAAAAAGTACGAAAGCTGATATAATTGTTTTCTGCGGTGTTAGATTTATGGCAGAAACTGCAAAAATCCTTTCTCCGGAGAAAAAAGTTTTGTTGCCGAGAGATAATGCGGGATGTCCCATGGCTAATATGGTAACACCCCAAGACGTACTGGCGTTGCGTGAGAAATACCCGAGGGCAAAGGTGGTTTCATATGTAAACACGAATGCCGATGTAAAAGCAGTAAGTGATGTTTGCTGTACTTCGGCTAACGCCGTTGAGGTCGTAAAAAACATCGATTCGGATGAAATTATCTTTGTTCCGGATAGAAATCTTGGTTCATACGTGAAGAGGTTTACCGATAAAAAGATGATACTCTGGGATGGGTTTTGTTATGTGCATGATCGGATATCAAAAGAGGAAGTTCTTTCGGCAAAGAAGAGATTCCCAGAAGCTTTGCTTTTAGTACACCCTGAATGCAGGCCCGAAGTAATCGATGTTGCGGATGAAGTTTTATCTACCTCAGGAATGCTCAAATTTACAAAAAAGTCCAGCGCAAAAAGTTTTTTAATCGGGACCGAAGAAGGAATCCTTTATGGATTAAAAAAACAAAATCCTGAAAAGGTGTTTTATAATGTCGGTACCCCAAGAGTCTGTTCCGATATGAAATTAACTCATCTTAAAGATGTATACGTAGCTTTAAAAGAAGAGAAAAATGAAATAATTCTCCCCGAAGACATTATAAGTGCCGCAAAGAAATCTTTGGAAGAAATGCTCCGGTATGTCTAAGGAAAAAGTTCTCATTGCGATGAGCGGGGGTGTGGATTCCTCTGTTACCTGCGCTCTTCTTAAGAAAAAAGGTTTTGATGTAACCGGCGTTACAATGAAAATATGGGATGGGGAAAAAGGCACGGATTCAGTTGAGGGCTCTCATGCCTGTTATGGACCAGGAGAAATACAGGATATTGAAGATGCAAAAAAAGTCGCAGATAATCTTGGATTTCCGCATACCGTACTTGATCTGTCAAAAGAGTATCGGGATATTGTTCTTGACTATGTAACTGATGAATATCTTTCAGGAAAAACTCCCAATCCCTGCATCCTATGTAATAGAATGGTAAAACTGAGCGTACTTCTGAATAAGGCTGCTGATGCCGGGCTTGAGTTTGACCGGGTCGCTACGGGACACTACGTAAGAAATAAATTTAACAAAGAAAAAAACCGTCATCTTTTACTAAAAGCCCAAGACAAAGAAAAAGACCAGTCATATTTCTTATATTCGCTTTCCCAACAGCAGATAGCAAAATGCATTTTCCCCCTTGGAGATTATACTAAAGAGAAGGTTAGAAAACTTGCAAAAGAAATGGACTTACCCGTAAAAGAGAAAAAAGAAAGTCAGGATTTCTTCTCAGGGGATATATCAACCCTGTTCGAAGGAAAAGGTAAGATTGGTAATTTTATTGATAAAGAAGGAAACATCTTAGGAGAACATAGAGGAATTCAGTACTACACTATAGGCCAGAGAAGAGGTCTTGGAATAGCAAAAGGCTCACCGTTATACGTCATTGAAATCAATAAAGCCGACAATTCAATTGTTCTAGGCGAGAAAGAAGATCTCTTCGGAAATAAACTACTGGCAGATAAACTTAATTGGGTTTCGATAGAAAATCTTAACGAAAAGATGGAAGTAACGGCAAAAATACGATACCGTCACAGTGGAACAGCAGCAACTATTTCGCCGTGTCAGAAAAGTTCGGTTTTTGTTAAATTCAAAGAACCTCAAAGCGCAATAACCCCCGGTCAGGCTGTAGTCTTTTATCAGAGTGATGTCCTTATAGGAGGAGGAACAATAAAAAAAGAGGAGAAAGAAAAATAAAAGCCGTAAGTTTATTTTCCGGCGGACTGGACAGTATTTTATCTGCAAAAATTATGCAGCTTCAGAAAATAGAAGTAACAGCATTTCACTTTGTCTTACCTTTTTATTACATCGAAGATGAAGAAAATATTGGTGCCGTGAAAATTGCTCGCAGGCTTAATATTCCAATAGAAGTTTTTCACGGAGGAAAGGATTACATAGAAATGGTAAAGAAGCCAAAGTATGGCTACGGAAAAAACATTAATCCATGTATAGATTGTAAGATATTTATAATGAAAAAAGCTCTAACTTTTATGGAAGAAATCGGAGCATCTTTCTTACTTAGCGGCGAAGTTCTTGGGCAGCGTCCGATGAGTCAAAGAAAAAAAGCCATGGAATTAATCGAAAAGGAAGCTGGAGTAGAAGGATTTCTACTCCGACCTCTTTCCGCCAAACTGCTTTCTCCTACCACACCAGAAGAAAAGGGATGGGTCAAAAGGGATAATCTTTATGCTTTTGAAGGAAGAAATAGAAAACCTCAGATTGCTCTGGCAAAAAAACTCGGGATAACGGAATATCCCTCTCCCGCGGGTGGATGCTGCCTGACCGATCTTGACTATTCTATTAGATTACGCGACGCGTTTGAATATAACGAAGAAAGCATACCTGAATTACAATTACTACATTTCGGACGCCATTTCAGACTTAAAAGCGGAGCTAAGTTAATAGTAGGAAGAGACGAGAAAGAAAACCAAATAATAGAATCCCTTGCAGAGGAAAACGATCTGCTCATCGAAGGGGTAGGTTTCGGAAGCCCGATAGCATTACTTAAAAACAGTAAGAGTCCTGAGGATATCGATATGTCTAGTTCTATATGTATTAGGTACAGTAAAAAAAGAGATGAAAAAAGTGTCAAAGTCAGCGTAAGAACAAAGAAAGAAAATATTACAGATAAAGAAGTCGTTCCTATGAATAAGGAAGATGTGGATTCTTTATTGATTCGTTAAAACCATTTTTTAAAAACTTAAAATTTAATAACCGAAGAAAAGATTTTTATATGAATATAAGGCATTTAGAGTAATATATTATAATAGTCTTAAAAAGGGAAAAACCTTGACATCGATGGGGAAATCCTTATAATTATAATATACATTAATTCCTGTTAATTCAATTAAGGAGGTAAAATGATTTATCTTTTATCTGTTATTATTATCAATGTAACGTCTACCTACTATTGGCAAAGCGTACCGTCGTCAGGTATTAGAACGCTTTCCCACGGAGTAGTTTATGACCCAGAGAATGACCTCTTCTTTATAACCGGTGGGGATTCAACCGATTATGAAGATTTCGACGTTATGGATATCTGTCTTGAGTTTAATCCAAAAACCAATAGCTGGGCGACTAAACAGCCTATGCCAATAAGAAGAGGAAGACACCGTGCTGCTTATAGGAATGGGTACATGCATGTTTTATGTGGACTGGATGAAACCGGAACCAAGATTACAAACCATGCAGTATATAACATAAGCGAAGATTCCTGGGATACGGCAGCATCTTCGCCTCTTACGGTAACACGCCCAAGTGTTGTAACCTGGAAAGATTCTCTCATTTATCTTATGGGAGGTTATGACAAATCTTATAATGCAAGGACAGATGTTTATTGTTATGACGCAACAACTGATTCATGGGACTCTGCCACCTTTCTGCCCAGAAGATTACACAATGGAGCAGAAGAAATAAAAGGGGATTCTATTTTTATTATCGGCGGAGCAGATGGTTCTTCGCACTATTCAAGAATCCTTCTTGGCGAAATAAACCCGGATGACCCGACAGAAATAAGTTGGTCCTGGGGAAACTCATTGCCAATAGCGTATAACGGAGCTAATGGTCTGGCAATTAAAAATAATATGGCCTATATGATAGGAGGAGATTTTGATTACGGTATCAATGAAGTGTGGCAATATGATATACAAAGTGGGAATTGGGAATCCCTTCCGGATTATCCTACAAGTATCATACACAGAGGCGATTTTGCCCAAAGAAGAGACGGGCCTGATTCTTCTGGTGTTGTATACTGTTTTATGGGAGACACTTCTGAATATTCTGGGCGTTTTCCTACTAATGAATGTTTTCGGCTGGTAGTTACTGAAAATGATGCGGGCATGTACGCGATAAATAGTCCTATTTCAGATACAACGTTAGAATCATTCGTTCAAGTTAACGGCACAGTTAAAAACTATGGAATCAATACATTTTCCTTTAAAACGTACGTGAATATTTACGATCCTGAGCTACAAATTGTTTTTTCGGATTCCACTCAGGTCGACAATCTTCTTCCTTCGGACACTCTCAACATTGACTTTGGAAACTTCCAACTGATAAAAGGAGGTACTTACACTGTAGAGATGTTTACTTATGCTTTAGAAGATACGTATCATGGAAATGACTCACTAACAACAACTTTCAACGCTTTTGATTGTTACTGGAAAAGCATAGCATCCTCAGGCGTAAGAGCATACTGCCATACAGTTGCTTATGATCCTATCAATGACCTCTTCTTCATAATGGGCGGTGATTCAACCGGGCTTTATACCAATATGGATATTTGTCTTGAGTTCGACCCAAAAACCAATACATGGGATACCAGACAGCCGATGTATACAGCTAAGAGAGGACATGCTGCTTCATATAGAAAAGGCTTCATCCATGTTTTATGCGGGTCAGACAATTATGGCAATAAACTTACATACCACGAAGTATATGATATAGGCAGTGATTCCTGGGATTTGGCAGCACCGGCACCTCTCCCGGTTACCTATCCGGGTACTGTAACGTGGAGAGATTCACTGGTTTACCTTGTAGGAGGTTATGATGTATACCATGACGCACGAACCGAAGTTTATTATTATAATCCCGCAACCAATGCATGGGTTCCTGCCACATCACTTCCCAGACCCCTTCAAGGCGGAGGAGTAAAAATAAAAGGGGATTCTATCTTTATAGTTGGAGGAGCAGATGGGTATTCGTACTATTCGGAAATCCTTCTTGGTGTAATCGATCAGGCCGCCCCGGCAGAAATAAACTGGTCCTGGGGAGATTCACTCCCTATATCAGAGAATGCTCGTAATGGGTTTGCAATTAAGAATAATAAACTATTTATGATTGGAGGAGCATTTGACATGGGAATAAATGAAGCTTGGGAATATGATATATTGACCGAAACCTGGACATCCCTGCCGGATTACCCTACAAATCATATATTAAGAGATAATATAGCCGAAAGAAGAGACGGGCCTGATTCTTCAGGGGTTGTCTACTGTTTTATGGGAGATACTTCCGTTTATTCTAGTATAGATCCAACTGATGAATGTTTTAGATTGATAAGAATTGCTGACTCTTCCGGTATTGAGGAAGAGATAATAACAAGAAAAAACTCAATATCTATAAATAATACTATAAACTTCACCAACGAAATAGCAATCAATTACAATATTGCCGAGATATGTGATCTTAAAATCCATATATATGATTTATTAGGCAGACAGGTTTTCTCCCACTTAGAAAAAAATATCTCTACCGGATCGCATCAATTTACTATCAACGATAATTTCAAAAATGGTATATATTTTATAAAGATAGAAGCAGGGCCGACAGTTAAAAACGCAAAGGTGATTTTGCTTCGTTAAGTAAAGCTTAAAGAAAGAGCATTAAAAAAGCTAACAAGACAACAATCGGGCTGTTAATCTGTACCAAAACAGACTAACAGCCCAACTTTATAATCCACTAAATTAAATATATTTATTTTTACCTAAACTCTATTCTTTTTCTTCTTCTACTTCTTCTTCGAGTTCTTTAAAAGATTGGGATTCTTCAAATCTGTTATAAAGGGCATCACTGGCTTTTATCTGGTCCAGCAACCTTTTTCTTGCCTGACCGAGAGGCGCTTCCATTACAACAGTTGCCTTGTAGATGTTGCCTTCCTTGTTCACATCCGGTTTCCCTTTAATATGAGAACCAACTAAAGATTGGTCGACAACAATCTTGCTTGTTTTGGAATATAATCCGAGCAATTCTGAGTCCTCTGTTATTCCCGCTTCTTCATCGAACTTTTTTATAAGAGCCTGAACGTACGTGTTGAGCTGCTGTGTCATTTCGAGCCTGGCATCCATTTTTGCTTTATCTATTGCAAGCTGGTAATCACGCGATGTTCCGGTTGCCTCCGCGGTCAGCGTGTTAATGTCGCCGGGAGTAGCGCATTTAATTAAAAATATAAGAGTAAAAACACAAAGTATCTTTTTCATGATACCTCCTCTATACTGGTTTTTATTGAAATATTTAATTAAATATACTTTTCCGATTTTTAATGTCAACCTTATCTTTTTGCTTGACATTATAATAAGCAATTTTATTTTATCTTGAAAAAAAGAATATTTGTAAACGTAAAAAGGAGTGTATATGGGTTTGAAAAAGAATGAATGGAAAGCGTATTCAGAGTTTGCCTGGGTAGACACGATTATTTGTTCTCCGGAAGACGTAACAGCAGAAACAGAATTATATATTAAAGCTATAAAAGAAAATTCAAAAATAGAAACAAAAACAATACTTCATTTAGCCTGCGGGGCGGGTATGAATGATTACACGTTCAAAAAGCATTTTGAGGTAACAGGTGTGGATATAAGTGAAAACATGCTGTCTCTCGCGAAGAAACTTAATCCTGAAATAGAGTATATTCACGGTGATATGAGAGCAATAAAACTGGAAAAGAAATTCGATGCAGTAGCAATACCTGACTCTATTGATTATATGAAGACAGAGGAAGAATTAAGGAAAGTAATCGTAACCGCGAATAAGCATTTAAAACCGGGAGGAGTTCTTCTTATTGTTGCTCATCCAAAAGAAACTTTTAAAGAAAACAATTTTGTTTACACGGGGGAAAAAGGAGATATTGAAATCACGATTTTTGAGAATAACTATATTACCAGGAAGAATGATTCGATTTACGAAGCAACGATAATCTATTTAATCCGGAATAAAGGAAAATTAGAAACCTACACCGATATACATGTTCTTGGTCTTTTTTATAAAAAAACATGGATTTCTCTTTTAGAAGAAGAAGGATTTAAAATTAAAGAAACGAAAGAGCAACGTTTCTACGATAAATATATGTTAGAAGAAGGAGATTATCCTTTGCATATTTTTATATGTATAAAAGCGTAAAACATTTTAGTTAAAAACCCCAATAACATATCTTTTTATACTTGACAAGACTGTAAGAGTTTTTTATTCTCTTTTAACAGAAAAAACACTTATACGGAGGTATTAAATTTGAAGCTTTTAGGTAGAATAAAAACAATCTTAGTAATATTCTTATTCTTGTTTATTTTTATGCTGAATTCATGCAATCAAATACCAAAATCAGCTTACAAATGGAATCCGGCTTTAAATAAGGTAAACGGCAGATTGCTTGATGTTTTAAAAGGATTGCCTTTAGGGGAATACAAGGGCGGGATAGAATATCCAAAACGCGATAAAAACGAATTAATCCTTACTAATGCTGAAGAACTTTCTGCGTTTATTACTCGCCAGAGAGAAGACGGGGATTCAAAAGATAATCTTGCTGCTGAAGCGCTGGCAGTTTATAAAGAACAAAACAATAATGTAAATAGTTTTGTTTACGCCTCTCTTTTGAAATCCGGGGAACCCAATATCGTTAAAAAGAAATCTTTTTTCGTTTCAATGAGCGGAGTGTTAAACCCAAGTTTTTCCGGAACAGTGTTAACTTTTTGCAGCAGAGAAATTAAGGGTTTATTACCGGAATCTGAAGAACACCGTATTTATTATATTCATGGAGCAGCTACCAATCTTCAGGCAAATGCGCCGGCCATGATAGGTTTGGATTATATAGTTCTGGTTGCCAGAGAAAAAAATTTATATCTTGAGATAGCTTTACCGGCGCAAGCCGGCCAAATTCTCGAAAAAGCAATAAGTGAGATTTCAGGATATGATATATATTCACCTAATTGTGATTTACAATCCTTTGACGCTTCCGGCTTAGATTTAGGCTGGGAAAAACATCCTGTTCTTAGTAAAATAATTATGGCTCATAACTCTTCAGGGCTGGATATGATTAAATTCGAAGAACTTATAAAAGAAAGGGATTCTTTTATAGCTAAGGAGAAAAAATAGTGAAATTTCTGGATTTTCTTAACAATGAGAAATTTGTAATGTTAGACGGTGCTATGGGGACAGAATTGGAAAGGCGTGATGCCATGGATAAATGCGCCACTAATTTAACGCACCCCGAAATAGTAGAAGCAATCCATCGGGATTATCGTGATGCCGGAAGCAAGTGCGCAATCTCTAATACTTTTTCAATGAGCCGCATTTACATCGAAACTCATAACGTTAAAGTCGATGTAGAAGAAATTAACCGCGCCGGTGTCGAATTGGCGAGAAGTGCCGTTGGAGATGACGGATATGTAATGGGAGACTTCGGCTCAACCGGACAAATGCTCGAACCGTATGGAACTTATAAGGAAAAGGATTTTTATGAAACTTTTAAAGAACAGGCTTCTATCCTTTCGAGTGCAGGAGTTGATTGTTTTATCATTGAAACTATGTTTGACCTTCAGGAAGCGCTTTGCACTCTTCGCGCATGTAAAGATGTTTCCGGTATCCCAATTATTGTTTCGATGGCTTTCCAGACAAATAAAAACGGAGGCAGGACCATAATGGGGAATTCCGCCGAAGAATGCGCTACTAAGATAACCGAAGAAGGGGCGGATGCTGTGGGCGCAAATTGCGGGGATGTTGGTCCTCTGGAAATGGCGGAGATTGTCTCTATTATGAGAAAATCGACATCTTTACCTATAATAGCGCAGCCGAACGCGGGCAAGCCAAAAGTGGAAGGAGGAAAGGTTTTCTATATGAAACCGGAGTTATACGCGGAGCAAACGCTGGAATGTTATAAATCGGGAGCCGGTATTATAGGGGGTTGCTGTGGGACAACTCCAGAGCACATAAAGATTCTTTCGGACTTAATTGAAAAAGAAGCAGTTGCGGAGGAGTGAAGAAATAAAAATTAAAGTTTTCTTTATTCTTGTTTTTATTCTCGTACTGTTGAACTGCAATGAACAATCCCCCGAAGAAACAATAATCGAAGAAATGTCAAAACAAACAGGATATAAAAACTGGTATCTGGGTGATTTCAGATGCGGTCTCTTCGTTCCCGAATCATACGATTTGCGGAACGAATATCCTCTAATCATTTATCTTCACGGATATTCAGATACAACAACCTGGAACCTCTGTTGGTATAACGAACCTATAGTTTCATCCGATCCGTGCATTGTTATGACTCCTAAATGTCCAACATCAGAAGGCGCCGGTTGGGGAAACAGTTTTAATCCGGAAATTAGTCCTATGATGTTAAAAACATACGAAATGTTGGAACTTGTAGAAGTGGCATTTAATCTCGACTATGACCGTTTTTATATTTATGGTACATCTATGGGCGGGTACGGTACTTACGGCGCGATACAGGATAATCCCGATATGTTCGCAGCCGCGTATGTCTTGTGCGGGAGAGGAGGCACCGAAATAGCACCAATCCTGGCGGAAATTCCACTGTGGATTTTTCATGGTTCCGAAGACCGCACCGTGTCTGTCCAGCCAGCACGCGATTTGTACCAGGCAGTGCTGGACGCCGGCGGGACTCAGATAAGATATACGGAATACCAGGGAGTAGGACATAATGTGTGGGATTACACGGCAAATGAAACTACACTACAGCCTTGGCTTTTGGCTCAGAGGAAAGGTTTTACTCACGGTAAACCGAACGGCATTATAAATTTTCAGGCTAATAAGATCGGGCAAAACATGGTGTCTCTCCAGTGGGATATGCCGGCAGATACCACTAAGCCCGATAACCAGATTTGGTACTGTAAAATTTACAGAAATGGGAATGTTATAAAAGAAGTAAACAATGACCGAACCAACTATACGGATTCTACAGTTATAGCTGGTGAAACATATATATATCAAATTTCCGCGGTAAATTATTTCTTTAAAGAATCAGTATTGTCATCGGGTATTCCAATAGCAATACCATAAAATTTTATTGAGGAAAGTAGAAAAAACTTATGAAAAGATGTATAGTTTTATCGGTCACAGGAATTATTATTTTTTTGCTATCTGTATCCTGTGTCGTTAAAAATGGAAACAAATATAAAGACGGTGAGTTCGCCGGTATCTCCAGGTCGATTTACCAGCAAGAAAATTTCTACGGCGTTACGAACATTACTGTTTCTGAAGGAAAGATAACAGAAGTAGATTTCAGTATTATCGATATGGACAACAAAGTGTTCTTCGATGAAAAATTATGAAGAGAGATTCAAGGATATTCCCGAATACATGGAACAATGCAGGAATGAATGGAAAGCGATAAATATTTGCCCGAATATTTTTCTCGAAAAACAGCAAATCGACAGCCTCGACGCGATAACAGGCGCGACCTGGGCGTATAATATGTTTAAAAGTTCTCTTGCCGAAGCATTGAAAAAGGCAATGAGATAAAAATAAACAGTAAAGTTTGAGGTGCTGAGATAATTTTTTACACTTGAATTTTTACAAAACAATACTAAAATAGCATTAACTTTTTTCAATTTGGTTAGCCTCTTTTAAAAGGCGAAATAGGGAAACGATAAAATTAAGGAGGAAAACATGGATTACAATCTTACAGAAGAACAACAAATGATAAAAGAAGTGGCGAGAACCGTTGCGGAAGAAAAAATAAAACCTTTGAGAGAAGAAATGGATAGGGAAAGCCGGCTTTCTCCTGAGGTACGTAAAGAACTCGGCAGGTCCGATTTAATAAGGGTTTTTATTCCCGAGGAATACGAAGGGTTGGGTATGGGAATGTTTGGTATGTGTCTTGCGACAGAAGAAATTTCCATAGTAGACGGAGGAACAGCCACAGCTTACGCGGCAAACGGTCTCGGAGCTATCCCAATAATGCTATTCGGCAGCGAAGAACAGAAAAAAAAGTATCTTCCTCCTATTGGGTCGGGTGAAAAGTGGGCGGCTTTTGCCTTAACAGAACCCGAAGCAGGTTCGGATGCAGGGAACGTTCAACTGAAAGCGATAAAAGACGGGGATCATTACATATTTAACGGAAACAAAATATTTATTTCGAACGCTGGTGAAGCCGATATTTATGTAGTAGTAGTAGCTACAACTCCTGGGAAAGGGATAAGAGGACTTTCAGCGATTGTTGTAGAAAAAGATACTGAAGGATTTTCTTTCGGAAAAAAAGAAGACAAAGTGGGAATAAGGGCCGCAGCTACAAGAGAACTCGTTTTCACGGATTGTAAAGTCCCCAAAGAAAATTTACTTGGAAGAGAAGGCTCAGGTTTTCTAATGGCTATGAAAACATTCGATCAATCCCGCGTAGGGGTCGGGGCTCAAGCACTGGGTATCGCGGAAGGAGCCTTAAGAGAAGCCGTTTCGTATGCAAACACAAGAAAACAATTCGGAAAGAAAATCGGTGAATTTCAGGCTATACAGGTCAAACTTGCGGAAATGGCTACAAAAGTTGAAGCCGCGCGGGCTTTGGTTTATCAGGTGGCAAGATACATAGACGGAGGAGCAAAGAAATTTTCTAAAGAATCCGCGATGGCAAAATTATTCGCGTCCGACGTAGCAATGGATGTTACAATCGAAGCGGTACAGGTTTTAGGCGGATATGGCTATATGAAAGATTATCCCGTAGAGAAAATGATGCGGGACGCGAAAATTACTCAAATATACGAAGGCACCAGCGAAATTCAAAAACTTGTTATAGCCGGGGAACTGCTGAAAGAAGAAAAGAGAAAAAAATAATAGACCCGTAGATAAACTTATTAATTTTATAAAACTAGCAGGTGGATTTTTTGGGTTGGGATTTAGTAAGAAACTACAAGCAATAAATATTCTACAGGTAAAAAATGACAAAAAATCACCCTTGACATTTAAAAAAATACCTGTATCCTTTTTAAAAAAAGGAGGGAAAATGGAACTTGAATATAGGTGGGGAGAAGTGTTTAGAGCGGGGCGTTTAGGCTTTAATACCAGAAAGATAGGCGTGGGAGTCAAAGGCTTATTTTGGGGAGCATTGTGGTACAGTATTTTTTCTTATGGTGCTCTCTGGGTTTCCGGTATGGCGCCAAAAGCAACATGGCAGACGTACAGACTTATTCCCGCTCCTTTTGTCCAGGGTAATCTTAATGGGATTGGGATAGTACTTTATGCAATTGCCTGTTTGGTAGCTTTGTTCTTTTATCTTGTAACGCTTACGGCAATATCCAAGATTACGTTCGAACAATTAAAGGGAGATGAATTTTATGAAGGAAGGGAAGCCTGGGCTTATGCTCGAAAGAATTGGAAAGCAGTGTTCGGTTCACCCTTATTTCTTCCTGTAATTATAGTTATCTTAGTTTCGGTCGGACTCGTAATGGGGTTACTTATCAAAATTCCTCTTGTAGGACCGATTTTAATAGGGTTACTCTCATTCCCTTTAATAGCCGGTGCCGCTGGTATTGTTTATCTCTCAATTGTCGCGTGTGTTGTATTGGTTGCCGCGCCCGCGATAATAGCTACTACGGACAGTGACACTTTCGATACGGTGTTTGAAGCGTTTTCTCTAGTTAATGCCCAAACCTGGAGATTTATACTCTGGGAAACAATCTTATTTTTCTTGTCTTTAATATGTGTTTTTGTCTTTGCTTATTTACTTAAAACGGCTTTTTCTCTGACTCATACAGTTATAGGACAATGGACAGGAAAAGATTGGCTGGTCATGTGGAAAAATGCTAAATGGTATGTTTATCTGCCCAATTTCTTTCCTCTGGTCGCTGCAAAATGGTTCCCTTCACTTGTATTATCTCAGGGACCTTTTTTAAGTGAAGGAGTTGGGAAAGGGGTTCTTATCGGTAGTTTCCTTCTCGGTGTCACTTTCTATATGGTTCTTTTTATAGTTCTTGCGTATGGGTTATCTATTTTAGGTTCAGGACAGACATTGATTTATACAATTCTGGTAAAAATTAAAGATAGTAAGGATCTTCTTGAAGAAAAAGAGGACCTTTTTGGAGAGGAATTTGAAGAGGTAGAAGAGGCAGAAGAGGCAGAAGAAAAGAAAGAATAATTTTTTCGGAGACAGGTGAAGATGAAGGTGACATAAAATGTTTTATGTCACCTTCATCTTTTTCTACTCTTTTTTCTTTTCTTCTATTACTCTTAATATATTTCTTGCAACAATAGCTGGCACTGAACCCGGGTGGTTATTTACCAGTTTTTCGAAATATAGTTTTGCCTTCTCTGGATGGTTATCAGAGTTAAGCATTCCCGATTTAAAAAGAAAGTACGGTTCGACAATAGAATCCGTGTAAGTTTTTTTTGAATCAGCTGTCTCAGAAGTTAAAGTTAAATATTGGAGATAGGGCGATTCGAAAGTAAAAGTGCTATCACTATAAACTTTTAATTCTTTCACTATATATTTTGAGAGTTCTTCTTTTTCTATCCCCAAGTTAAAAAGCATAAACAAATCACAGGAGAAAATATTTCCTTTTGCCGCGGATTCTTTTATATGTTCTATGCCATCATAAATATCTCCCTTTAAGATTTTTATACATCCAATCAGATTTTGATCCGGAGCAAAGGATAAAGCCATTTCGTAATTCTGCTTACGCATCAAGTCTATTGTAATGGTCCTTCTCTCTTCGGGAGAGTACTTTTTGACATCTTTGCTGTCTAATGTGTTTATGTTAACGGCGAAAACCAGTATCAAATATATCATTCTATTAATTTCCTGAAGTATTCTTCTATTTCTTTTTTGTACTCCCGGGGATAAGGTTCTTCGATTCTTTTCTCCAGAAGTTCCCTGAGTTTCTTCTTTTTTTCTCCTAAATTTACTGGGAAGGAGACTTTTCCCGGGCTAACAAAAATTCCAGGTTCTGATCGGCGTCTTCTTGAGGCCTCCCCTTCCCGTATGGCTTTTTCTGCCTCGAGTAATCTATCAAGAACTTTTTTCTGTCTTTCTATAAGTCTTTTATCCAGCTTTCCCCTTGCCAGGTCATCAGCCATAGCGTCCATTTCCGCAGATAATGGTTCAAAGGCTTTTCCCATTTCTCTAAGATCTTCCGAGAGCTGTTTTTGTTTTTCTATTAAACTCTTTAAGTCTCCTCCGGGAACTTGTGAAGGTATTTCCAGAGGCATAAATTGCCCAAGTCCCTGCATAATGGCATTTTGCTGCTGAATGATTTGATTTATTGCGCTGGCTAAGCTCTGGTTATTCGGTGGAGGAGGAGAAAACAGTTTAAGTATTGCCTGTATTATTAAATCGTTAACTCTCTCCATTGATGTTCTCGGCACTTCTTTTTGTGTAAGCTCAACGCTTAATTCTTCCATCTTTTCTTTTGCTCTTTTTATATCCCCGAAAACCTCCGGAGAAAAAGCGAGAGTTCTAAGAAAAAGCGTTTGTAAATCTTTTTCAATATTGGTAAGAGCTTCCAGGAGCCCTTGCTCGATTAATCCTTTTTCAAGAGAAGGTTCTTTTTCGATTAGATTATTGTGCGTGTGTAAAATAAAACCAAGCTCCCATCCTTTCTTTTTAATGGCTTCTTGTATATCTTTCCCGCCACTACGTTGCCGCAAATCATTGAGGGACATATTTAAGTTTCTTAGGTTTTCTTCTATTTTTTTTGCGCTTTCCTGATTTATCTCTCCCTTTCGCATTGAATTCGCTAAATTTTCCATTTCTTCTGTGGTTTTCGTTTTTTTAAAATCGGAAGCTATTTTTTGTGTTTGATCATTTGACGATTTTTCCATATCATTAATTAATTGTTCAAGTTCTCTTTTTAGTTCTTTTTCAAGTTTTGATAATTCTTCAGTTGCTTCGGAAGAGTTAAGGTCTTTTTGTTTTTCGAATATTTCCTGCGCCCTGGCGGAAAACTCATATAGTTCCAATAATTTCTTTAAATACTCGAGGCTTTTTTTGAAGAGATCTAAAGTTTCCAATAATTCATTCTGGTTCTCGCTGATTTTATTAAGGTCTTCGCTTGAAATATTTTGATTCTCCATGATTTTGTTTAAGTTGCTCAAGAATTCTCTGACTTGTGGATTATTAAGCAGTTCTTCAATATGTCTAATTTCTTCAGAAAATTCTGGACTTTTGATTTTTTCTGTAATCTCTGCCAGTTTTTCCATTCCTTCAATTAAATCTTTTTGTTCTGCTAACGTTTGTTTTATTTCTTTTTGATTTCTTTTTCCCATTTCATTTTTGTATAAGAAATTTTCTATTTTTTCCGCTATCTCTTTTTCTGTTTCTTCAAAATTAACTGTACGTTCTTTTAGAGTATCGCTTAAATTTTTATACTCACCTAATATTTCTTCCAAGGTAGGTACGTATATAAGAACCGGAGAAGAAATGGTAGTGTTTCCGGCGAAATCGGTTGCTGCTGCTTTCAGTTCGAGTGTTTCCCCGGGTAAAAGATTTCCTACATCTAAAGTTAGGGAATCTATAAAGAATTTTGTGTTCCGCGGGACCAATAGTTCTTTTTTTTCTTTTCCGTAAACAAGTGCGGAAGAAAAAAGAGCGTAATCGTCTTCCGCCTGCAATATTACCGGAACCTCCATCATTTCGTCTAATTTGTATTCTTCCCCGGGATAAATAAATTCAACACGTGGCGGTTCATCTTTTATAGGGTCGATAAAGAAATTGAAAGTATAAGAACAAAACAATGAAAAATCGACTAACTCTATACCTAATTTACGTTTGTCTTTAACAGTAAAACTTCCGAAGAATCGTTTCCCCTCTATAGATTTATCGCTAATTGCCCCTTTTATTTTACCGAGAGCCGAATTCGACATTCCGTAAAATTCGATTTTTGTCCCTTCCAAAGCCTGAATCAATATATCGTTTTCAAATTCAGATAATGTATCGGAAAAGGATTTTGACTCGAGATAATCCGGGAATTTATATCTAAGGGTTAATTGACTTATAAATAATGTAGGTATTACTTCTATCTTCTTTTTTTTGCTCTTCCAAACTCTATAACCAATCTGTATATCGGAAGTCTCTTGTAATCTTGTCATAATAGCGAATTCTCCGTTGCCGAGAGGAGTCATTTCTTTTATCTCTTTTCCGGAAAACAGATACATCTTGTGTAATCGATCGCTTTTCGCTTTTACCAGAAAACTCTGATTCTCTTTCATTTTTTCTTTTGCGTAAACCAAAATAGGTTTTTCAGGGATTCTGCTTAAGTTTAATCCTCCGGTGAAAAAAGAAGTGAAAACCAACGTTAATATAATAGAGCCAAAGAATTTAAGATATTTGAAGTCAATTTTTAAAGGTGCCAAATTTTTAATGTTTTGTCGTTTTAATATCGAAACACTTTCTTCGATAGCTTTTTTTCTGTAAATTTCAGAGTCGAAAGCGGAGGGGTAAGGCTCTACTATAAGGTAAAGTCTTCCCTTTAAACCCTTTATTTCTCTCTCGATAAATTCTACTGTTGATGAAAGATTAGGTTTTCCAAATGTAAAAGGAATCAGACAGAAAAGCAATGTTAAGGGAAAAATATTCCTTTCTAAGGGAGTCATGTAAAAAACCCTATCGAAAATCAGCCAGAAAAGATAGCAAGAAAGAAGTAAAGAAAGAGAAAAAAGAGTTTTATCGATTAACCAGATAAGGGTTTTTTTCTTTTGAATGTTTGTTACAAAAGTCTTAATATAATTCATTTTTTAGACATTGTTGTTTTTCATCCAGACGGCTATTTTGAGAACAGATCTCCTACTTAATTGGTTTTGCCTCAAAAAATAGTCCGTTTAACAATGAAAACAGAAAAACAAAACGTGTATATATATATCATATCTTCCGGGCTTATTGCAAAATCATAAATTTTTGTGTTTCTTTTTGATTTTCAGCTACTAGTTCGCAAAAATATACACCGGAAGGCAAACCTTCCGCCGACAAGTTTTCTTGATATAAGCCCGCTGTAAGATGACCGGAGAAAATAATTTTCGCTCTTCGTCCAAGCATATCATAAAGAGTTAAAGTAACGTCTGAAGATTCTTTTACATTATAAGAAATTGTTGTGATAGACCTAAAAGGATTTGGATTTATTTTTAAACCGGATTGCTGTCCTTCACCGGAAAGGAGAACCGCAGTAACCGATAGAGAGGGTAGCGTTATATTAAAAGAATCTCCGTTTACACTTACAGTACCACTTGTTAAAGCATTGTCCACATGCGATATAAAAGTTGTATCATTAGGCAAATCATCTATCATCAGGGAAGCATATCCCCCATTGTCTATTGAAAAATTATTAAGATTAACAGTTACATCTTGAGCATTACTTAGAGAACGATTTACGAGAATCACTGTAAGAGAATCCGCATCATTATTAATAGAGGAATAAGCAGAAACGTATTCTTCGAGATCGGAAACGGATGACACCCTGTTTTCCTTGGCGTATCTACTAAAAAGATGCAGTACTTCCCACATGGAAAGCTCCCAGTACCACGGAGTGAAAATTTCTACCCTGTGGTCCGCAAAAACTCCGAGATTGGAGGCATACCAGACCGCTATTACATTTGGATCGTCAGTATTTATACCCATTTCAGACACACTAAAAGAAACACCGTGACCAGTGCCTATATGCTCTTCCAGCCAGTTACGGCAACGCACGAAAATATATTCCTTGGTAATACTGTTGTCCCAGGGTCCTGAACCGGAACACTTTACTCCGTTTGCTCCGGGATAATCGTATGTTGTATCGAACCACACACGGTGAAGTTGAACGATATCTTCGGGATCATTTTCGTATGGATAAAAATGAATATCCAGCACGTCCAGCAGTTTGATTCCGCTCGAATTCTGTTCTTCCCCGATACGTTTAATAAAATATTCAAGCCAGGTATAACTTTCTCCTGCATAATCTATTTTATTGTTATCCCAGTTATACCACTGCCATTCGTTACAGGGAACAGGCCCCACAAGTTTTATCCCGGGGAATTTAGCTCTTGCTTTTTTTGCTACATCAAAATATAACTGCATAAATTCCTCGGCGGATATTTGTTCGGGCATAACGTCATCATGCGTTCCGCTCCAGATTTCCACTTCGTTATCCATACTCCAGTATTCAAACATTTCTTCATTCAGATTGAGTCCTCCTGTGCCGAACCACTTATCGAGAATACCCACGGTTGAATCGCCCGGCCATTCCATTAGATACAAATCAGGGTCTCCGTCCGCAAGAGCGTCGGAACCTCCGGAAGGATTTACAACGCCTCCTCCGGCGAGGTTCTGTTGAACGCCGCTCCACCACTGGGAATTATTATATCCCCAATCATCGAAATTATTATTTGTACTCGACGCGGCAAATCCGATCAACTGAAAAGCCCACATACCCCTGACGTCTGTCATATTATTCTGTAAACTCTGAGCTTCATAGTCCCAATCATTGGAATAGACGTTATTATACCAATCAGGGTGACTGGATAATTTACGCCTCCAGTTATACTTGGTAGCGTTGTTTCCTCCGTTTTCTCTGAACATTCTCACTCCGGCATCGCGGTAAAAATCCCATTCCGAAGCGGATAGTGGGTTCCCAGAATTACTTGAAAGAGAATTGTTTTTTCCGTAGATATAAGAGGAAATGGGAATCCTTTCCAAATCAGCATCAATTGTTATTTCGACGGCAAAGATAGGTAGTACGATAAGAAGTATAAAAAATCTCATTTTTCCTCCTCAATTTAAAATTAATTACTATTAAGAATATATATGTTCTTAATGTTTGTCAACTTAAAAAGCATTAAAAGCCCTTGACAAAAGAAGAGTTCTATTTACTTTACAGGGCAAATTGGCTCCGTCGTCTAATGGCTCAGGACATTACTCTTTCAAGGTGAAGATAGGGGTTCGATTCCCCTCGGAGCTATATTCAAAATTTCATCCTTGACAAAATGCTTGAGATTGTTTATAGTGATAGTTGTATCATTCGAACAAACACTAAAAAGGAGGTATCGATGAAAAAGCTTTTAGTGGGAGTGTTAGCCATTATTTTAATGGTAGGTTGTACACAGTACGCCTCCCAGGAACAGATGGATGAATTGACGGCAAGAGAGCAAGCCGTTAATGGACTTAGATCTGAGGTGACAGATGCCGAGGGAACTCTTTCTGACTTAGGAATACAAAAAGCTGACAACGACGCTACACTTAGCGAATTGGAAACCGAAGTAGGCGAGCTAAAAGAAAAAGTAAGATCCTGTCCTGCAGTAAACGACGATTTGTACAGAGTTGAATCTGGTGATTACCTCGCGAAAATTGCTTCGAAAGAAGGTGTCTCAAATTGGAAAAGCATTTATGACTTAAATAAGAATAAAATTAAAGATCCCAATGTAATACTGCCTGGTTGGGTCCTTAACTTACCAAAGTAATAAGGAAATAGAGGAGGGTAAATATGAGATATTTTCTAATTGCATTTTTAGTTCTGTGTTGTTTCTCCTTTGGACTTTTGGCGCAGGAAGAATATGACGAGGAAATAATGGAAGAAGAGGGTATGGAAGAAGAGGGTATGACAGAATTATTGGCAGACCAAAAATGGTCACCAGCTCAGGCGGATTCTATTATTAACGCCTTAACCATTGAAGAAGATGAATTAAAAACACAGCTTGCAGATTTACAGGAACAAATTGATGCTCTTCAGTCAGATGTTTCTTCTTCGGACGCTTTAATAGCGGAACTCGAAGCAGAGAAAGCCGAACTCGAAGAGAAACTCGAAATTATATCCTGGTATAAAGTTAAAGCCGGAGATTATCTTTGTAAAATAGCAGAAAGTTCTGAGGTTTACGGTTACGGAAAATATGTAAGATGGCAAGATATTTATAACGCAAACAAGGATAAAATTAATAATCCTAATTTAATACAACCAGGGACTAAACTTTTTATACCGAGACCTTAATTTGTTTTTTATTATAATTTGAATAAAATAACCCTCCCGCCACATATTTGACGGGAGGGTTGTTTTTAATAAATTATGTTTAGCAAATCTTTAAATCTAAAAGATGTCTCTAATGTAGCACTTTTAGGTGTCAAAGACGAGAATTTGGATTTTCTTGAAGAACATCTCGGAGTTAAAATAACCGTTAGAGGTTCGAAGTTGACAATCGTTGGCGAAGAGAATAGAGTGTGTAAATCATTAGATGTAATTAACAAATTAACAAAATCTTTGGAAAAAGGCGGGACTCTTACCACAAGCGATATAAAATATTTTCTTCATTCAAAAGAAAACAAAAAAAATATTATCATTTTACCGGATGATGTCATAAAACCAAAGACATCTAATCAATCTAAGTATCTTGAAAAAATAGAAAAAAAAGTAATAACAATTGTCATAGGACCCGCGGGTACAGGGAAAACCTATCTTGCTGTAGCCGCAGCCATTTCAGCGTTACTGTCCAAAAAAGTATCAAGAATAATTCTTGCGAGACCGGCAGTAGAAGCCGGAGAAAGCCTTGGTTTTTTGCCCGGAGATTACGAAGAAAAAGTAAAACCTTATCTTATTCCCCTTTATGACGCGATATACGAAATGATGTCTAAACAGAAAATGCAGCAATATATGGATAGCGGAATTATCGAAATAGCTCCTCTTGCTTTTATGAGAGGGAGGAATCTAAAGAATTCTTTCGTAATCCTCGACGAAGCGCAGAACACTACACATACTCAAATGAAAATGTTCCTGACCAGAATTGGGGAGGGGTCAAAAGCCGTTGTAACGGGAGACGTAACACAGATCGACTTGCCGGACAAAACAACTTCGGGACTAAGAGAACTTCAGGATGTCCTTTTAAACTTGAAAGATATTTCTTTCGTTTATCTTAATGAAAGCGACGTAGTTAGAAATTCTGTGGTAGAGAAAATAGTTCGGGCTTATAAGGAATATGAAGAGAATAAAAATAAATAAAGAACACTTCATATTTCTTTTCTTACTTCTTCTTATCTTTAATCTTTTTTATCCTTATAAAGGAAAAACTCCAATACTAAGAGAAGGAGATATAGCCTTAAAAAATATAATAGCGCCTTCTACTTTTAAAATTTTAAAATATAAAGAGGATTTAAACAAAGAAAAAGAAAAAACCGCGGAAGAAGTTCCGCCCGTACTTCAGATGATAAAGGAAAGAGAACCGGAGAACCTATTACCAAAATTAGATTCTCTGATTACCTTTTATGCAAACAACTCTCCTTATACGCAGATAATCTTAAGAAAAAAGAACGATATAAAACAAATTCTTCTTTATATTTACAATAAAGGAATAATTTCTCATAAAAAAAACCTGCCTAAAAGCAACAGCAATGAATTGCTTGTAGAAGGACCGGATTCTAATACATTAATTAACAGGTCTTCTGTAATGGATCAGAATCGGGCAAAAGAATACTTTTCTAAAGAAGTAAGTAAGATGTTTAATGCTTTTTATCTTGATAAAAAATTTATAACAGAATTGGAAAAGAATATTGAACCAAACCTTCTAATTGATTTTGCGGGGACCGAAAGAATGAAAAATGAAGCAAGAGCGGCAGTTTCGGATTCTCTTGGAATTGTAAGAGAGGGAGAAAAGATTGTGGGCGCGAATGAAGTAGTTGGCGCGAGTGAATACAGAAAACTGTATTCACTCAGGGTTAAACAGGATCAAAAATATTCATATTCTTTACTGACTAATATTATAAGGAATCAATTATACTTTCTCCTTATTGCTTTTTTTGTGCTGGCTTTTATATATTTCCGTGTAAGAAAAGTATACGAAGACAGTAAGTATTTGTATTTGTTTTTAATAAATATAACTATGGTTTTTATTTTGTATAACTTTTTGCCCAGATACCTAATTCCTCTTGCGAGTTTTGTTATGTTTTTTACCTTTGCCGTAAACCTCGATTTTGGAATATTGATAGCGGTAACCAGTGTTTTAGTGATTTCACTTTACGAAAACTTCAATGTTGTATATCTCATACCTGTATTTACGGGAAGTCTTGTGGGAGGTATTCTTAGCGGCAATTTCAAAAACAGAGAAGAGATTTACCGTGTGGGAATAGCTGTCGCGGGAACAACCGCGTTTTTAATTTTCGCGACCGAATTATACAACAGAGCAAGTCTAGGATACATTTTACAAGGTTCAGGTTTAGGTCTTCTTAACGGGGTTTTTTCAATTCTCTTGCTTTTTGGGCTTCTTCCGGCTTTTGAACGTATTTTCCATATAGCTACGAACTTCACATGGATGGAGTATGCCGATCTAAATAATCCGCTGATAAAAAGAATGTCGAAAGATGCTCCGGGTACTTATCAGCATGCTTTAATGGTCAGTACACTCGCGGAGAGTGCCGGAGAAGCTATAGGGGCGAATTCTCTTCTCGCAAAAGTTGGCGGATTATTTCACGATATAGGAAAATTAAGAAGACCACAGTATTTTGCCGAAAATTTCAAAGACAACAGCAATCCACATGATAAATTGCCTCCGATGCTTTCGGCAATAATAATAAAATCACATATTCAGGATGCGTTAAAAATAGCAAAAGAGTACAATTTGCCTGAAGAAATTATGCATATAATAAAAGAACACCAGGGAACATCTTTAATAAGACCCTTCTATGAAAAAGCCAAGAAAACATTGGATGATGTGGATGAGAGTTTTTTTAAATACGATGCTGAGGTGCCCGTAAGTAAGGAAGCCAGCATTCTTATGCTGGCAGATATGGTTGAAGCCACTGTTCGTTCTCTGGACAACCCTACTCCTTCCGATGTGAAAAAAACCATCGATGATAGGATAAGGACGGCTTACAGCAACGGACAGTTAAGCAAATCCAAACTTTCTCTGGAGGACCTTGAAATTATTGCTCAGGATTTCAGTCAAAGTCTGGAGGGTCTTCACCACCATCGTCCTAAGTACCCCTCGCAATCTAAATGAAAATTTTTGTAAATAATATTCCCGAATTCGAAAAGGATATTAGAAAGACAGCCATTAAGGTAATAAAAGGAGAAAATCTTAAAGGAGAGCTTTCTGTAACCTTCGTAAATGACGCGGAAATGAAAAAATTAAATAAAAAGTATACGAATAGAGACAGTACAACAGATGTTTTATCCTTTTATTTTGATATTCCCAAGGTTATGGGTGATGTCTATATTTCAATTCCCCAGGCAAAGAGGCAGAAAGAGCAGGATCTTCTTTCTGAATTAAGACTTCTAACAATTCACGGCATATTACATCTCGCGGGTTATGACGATAAAACGGAAGAGCAGAAAAGGGCAATGAGAAAAAAAGAACAAGAATACCTGCAAGAGTAATGTATTATTTTATACTGCTTATTTTAATTTTGTTCTCTTTTATTTATTCTTCTTCGGAAACGGCTCTTTTCGCGCTACCGACTTACAAAAGAAAAGATAATTCTCTTGTTTATAATCTTATGCAAAATCCACGGCTTGTTCTCGCCACTATAATAATAAGTAATATAGGTGTTAACGTAGCGATTTCCGCGATTGGGGAAGGAATCTTTAAACAATGGTTTAATTTGTTTTATTCTTCTATAATTTTAACGATTATTATTGTTGTTTTCGGGGAGTATATTCCTAAAAGAGTTGCGATGTCTAAAAGCAAAAAAATAGCTGGTCTATTATCTCCGATAGTTGTTGTAACCGAATACCTTCTATATCCAATTCTAATATTGTTTAAACCTCTTACAAATATAACTGTTCCCAAAAAGAAATTCACAGCCGGAGATTTAAGACAGATATTAATAAAAGGAAAAAAAGAGGGAATCTTAACAGATAGAGAATTCAATATAATGACTAAGTTATCGCGTCTTAACGAAATTACAGTAAGAGAAATAATGACTCACAGGATGGACACTCCTTTTGTAGAAGAAAACGAAAATGTAAATAAAGCGATAAAAAAGGTCGGAAAAAGAAGGAAAAGAATACCTGTTTTTTCTGAAAGGAAGGATAAGATTGTTGGTATACTGGAGCTTAAAAAACTTTACGGAAAAAGAGGTAAAGCAAAAAACTTTATGTCTCCTCCTGTTTTTGTATCCGAAAACATCTCTCTTGTTAAACTTATTCAAATATTCAAGAACACCAACCATAAGGTAGTTGTGGTAATCGATGAATATGGCGGAATTTCCGGAGTGATGGATATTGAAGATGTTGAAAAAGAACTTATATGGGAAGAAAAAAAATTAGCGATAAACAAAAAAAGCGACAACGAATGGGTTCTGCCCGGGACAGCAGAAATAGAAGAGATCCAACATTTAATATCGATACCGTCATCTAACGATTACCTGACAATTTCAGGATTTATTTATACTATTTTAGAAAGAATTCCTAAGGAAGGAGAGATTTTTTCCTACAAAGATTATGAAATAACAATACTGGATACATTTGATAATCACATAAAAGAAATAAAAATAAAGAAAAAGAAATGACTGTTATAATATTAATCGTAATTTTTCTATTTATAATATACTTCGCGTTAGCCGAGATATCTATCGTATCTTCAAACGAAGCAAGGCTGGAGAGACTTGCATCTTTGAAAGGAAGTAGATATAAAGCGGCGAGGAATATCCGGAAACGTCCGGATATTCTTTTTACCACAGTCCTCGCCGGAATCAACCTTACAACAGTTCTTTTTACTATTTTACTAAAAAGAGAAATAGGCTTTGCCATGGGGCTTATACTGTCCACTCTTTTTATTGCCGTTATAGGAGAAATAGCGGTTAAATCGATCGCCGTAAACAATCCTGAGCCAATTGCAGCGGTGGTATCTCCGTCCCTTTTTTTCTTTCACTGGCTTCTTTTTCCGATTATATTAGTGATAAAATTTCTGGGAGACGGATTACTTATGCTCTTTGGTTTTAAGAGAGATGAACAAGAAAAAACTACAAAAAACGAAATGATAATAGCAGTAAGGGAGGCAAACGCTTCAGGAGGTATAGAACCGGAGCAACTTAACGCGATTGACGCGATTTCAAAATTTTCTCAGACAAATGTAAGAGACATAATGATACCACGAGTAGATATTATTGCTATCGAAACAAATAGCAGAAAGAAAGAAACTAATAAAATTCTCCGGGAAGCGGATGTGTCGAGGTTGCCTGTTTATAGGGAAAACATCGATAATATAATAGGAGTTTTATTTAAAGAAGACGTAATAGGCGGGGTTGAAAAATGGAAGATTGAGGATAAATTAAGACCCATAAAATTTATTGGCGGGGACAGAAAATTAAATGGAATCCTGCCTGAACTGCTTCGAGATAAAATTGGCTGTGCGATTGTTATTGACGAATACGGTGGGACTGAAGGTTTCGTTTCTACCGATGATGTTCTTTTTAGTATTTTCGAAAGCCAGATAGGTAAGGGAGAAGACGAAGAAGGGGTTTTTATAGTGAGCGGGAAAATAAGACCGGAAAGAATTGGAATTAAGACTGAAGAAGATACGCTTGCGGGATTTATTGTTAGAGAGTTAGAAGAAATACCTAAAGAAGGCCAAAAAATAAGAATAGAAGGGATAGAAATGACTGTCTTAGACGCCGATGAGAGAAAAGTCAAAAAAGTTTTAGTTAAGCGAGAAAAAAAATGACAGAAGAAAAGAAAATTGCAGATATTACGGAAGATTTGAATTTGCTTATAGACGAAGGCAAAGAAAAGCCTATCAGGGATTACTTTTGCGCTTTAGAATTAACGGATCAAATTTATTTAATAGATCATTTACCTAAAGAGAAAAAAATTAAAATCTTTTCGCTTTTAACTATCGAAGAAAAAGCCGAGCTTATCCCGGAAGTGGATGAATATTCTCTGGAAGTGATTATTAGAGCGCTCGATGCGGATACTCTATCGGAAATCGCGGATACCTTAGAAATCGACGAAGCCGTAGATCTCATAGGGGAGGTAGGAGAACACAGAAGGGATACCGTTTTAAACAAAGCCAAGAGAGCCGAACATATTAGAGCCCTGCTGCGCTTTGGCCCGGATACAGCCGCAGGGATTATGACTCTCGATTTTCTTTCCTTAAACGGGGAGGATAGCGTAAAAACAGCTCAAGAAAAACTCAGAGAAATTCGCGAACAGGAGGAATTCAAATATATTTATATTATCGATGATAAAGGGAACCTCTCAGGCTATGTAACTCCGTGGACGATTTTAACTTCTAATTCCGAAAAAATATTAAAAGATCTGACAAAACCCATATATTCAGTACCGGCAGACCTCGATCAGGAAGAAGTTATCCCAATATTTACGGATTATGACCTCCTGCAGGTTCCGGTTGTCGATGAATTCGGAAAACTCATCGGGGTTATTACGGTCGATGACGCAATCGATGTTATGGAAGAAGAAGCAACCGAAGATATCCAGTACCTCGGGGGTCTCCGTAATATCGAATCCGCGTTTTTTCCTCCGAGACGTTCTTTCGCTTCGAGAATTCCCTGGCTTTATATAAAACTTGCAACAGCTCTTCTTGCTGCCGCTGTAGTATGGTCCTTTGAAGACGTTATTCAAGCATTCATTGGGGTAGCTATATTTATGCCTGTAGTCGCGGCTATGGGAGGAAGCGCAGGCACACAAACTTTATCTATAATCGTTAGAGCTATAGCTCTGGGAGAGATAAGGTATCAGGACGTTAAAGGGTTACTCTGGAAAGAGATTGTAGTTGGTTTTTTCACGGGTATTGCTATCGGGCTGGGGACTGCTCTCATTGCCTTCATCTGGAAAGGGAACCCTATGTTTGGATTAGTGGTTGGACTTGCTTTAATATTGAACCACCTGGCAGCGGCACTCTTTGGCGTACTTCTGCCTGTTATCCTGGATAAGATGGACATTGACCCGGCGCTCACCTCTAACCTTTTCCTTACGACAATAACCGACGTATTCGGCTTCTTTGCCCTTCTCGGGCTTACAAAGATAATCTTAACATAGAAACAAAGTTGGTCGGTTGGATCGTTAGTTCGACAGACTGTTAAAAAAACACACTAACACGCCAAAGCACAAACAAAATTGACCTCAAATACATGTTTCTGTAAAAATTTTGTCAACAATAATAAAAATTTTACATACTGTCAAATTAAGTATTTGGTTGCCAGTCTATTAGTATTTGGAGTGTTTCTTGTACGATTACTATTAGTTTTAAAAGGAGGAGTTATAAAGAAAAAGGATAAGAGTAAAAGTAAGGCAAAAGAACAACTCACTGAGGAAATCGAGGAACTCCGAGAAAAAATAGAAAAGTTGGAAAAGTCTAAAAGGGTTTCGAAAAATTCGAGGAGGCAATCGAAAGAAAAAGAAGGCTTATTCAAAGAGCTTTTCGATCGTATGTCGCTTGATGTGACCGAGGACAAAAAGAGAGAAGAAGAATATCGAAATTTAATGAATGGGATGAATGATACGGCCTTTGTTGTAAATTTTAATGGCAAATTTGTCGATGTAAACGATAGGGCAGTTGAAATGTTGGGCTATTCACGAAAAGAATTGTTTGCCATGGGGCCAACCGATATAGACCCTAACCTTTCTGCTAAAGATATTGGACTCCTGATAGAAGGTATGAAGAAGGATGATAAACAGGTTTTTTCTACTGAACATAAAACTAAAGATGGGCGCATAATTCCGGTAGAAATTAGTTCCAGTCGTATAATGTACAACGGGAAACCGCATATTTTAAGTGTGTCAAGAGATATCAGCAAACGTAAAGAAGCGGAGGCAGCGCTTAGAAGGAGCGAAGAAAAATACAGGGCGGTTTTTGAAAACACCGGTACCGCTGTGATCATAATAGAAAAAAACAAGATAATATCTCTGGTAAATAGAAAATTTGAAGACTTGTCAGGATTTTCCAGAGACGAAATCGAAGGAAAGAAAGACTGGACGGATTTCGTAGTAAAAGAAGATCTGGAAAGAATGCAGCAATATCATGGAAACAGAAGGGCAAATCCGTTAAATGCGCCAAAACATTATGAGTTTAGATTTATTAATAAGGATAAAGAAATAAAGAATATCCTCATCTACGTCGATATGATTCCAGGTACAGAAAATAGTATTGCGTCTTTATTAGACATTACAGATCGTAAGAAAGCGATGGAGGCGGTACAGGAAAGCGAAGAAAGATTCCAGACTGTAATCGAAAATCTGCCTCAAGGAATTTGCGTGCATGATCTTGATGGACGTATAATGCTTGTTAATAAAGGAACATGTGAACTAACAGGCTACACAAAAGAAGAAATGCTAAATATGAGTGTATCTGATATTGATCCCGGAAGTCGGTCCAGAAAAGATAGGGAAAATTTGTGGTTAAAATTAAAAAAAGGAGGAAACTTTAAACGGATAGAAGTTATCAATTATCGTAAGGATGCAACCACATTTCCCGCTGAAGTTTACATAAGCGCAATTAATTTAAAGGGCCGCCCAATGATTTTAGCTATTATACATGATATTACAGAACGTAAAAAAGCGCTCGAAAAACTAAAAGAAAGTGAAGAAAAATTCCAAACCGTAACAGATAATTTGCCTCAAGGGCTTTTTGTCCACAATTTTGAGGGAAACTTTGTTTTGGTTAATAAAGCATCTTGTGGGTTAACCGGATATACAGAAAAAGAACTTTTATCCATGAAAGTATCGGATGTAGACCCGGCAAGCCAGACAAGAGACGATAGGCAAAACTTGTGGTTGAAAATGAAAAAAGGAGGTTCTAAAAGGGTAGAATCTACCCATTATCGTAAAGATGATTCTACCTATCCCGCTGAAGTATATCTCAGTGCTATTAAGCTAGATGATGTCCCGGTGATTCTGGCCATAGCGCACGATATTACTAAGAGGGTGGAAGCACTGGAGAAATTAAGTAAAAGCGAGGAAAAATACCGTAATTTATATGAAAGCATAACGGACGCGTTTGTCAATACGGATTTAAACGGAAAAATATTGGAGTTCAACGAGCATTATTTAGAAATGCTCGGATATACCAGGGAAGAAATCAGGAAATTAAAATCTAAGGACTTAACCCCTGAAAAATGGCATAAAGCTGAATCTGAGATTGAAGAGGAGCAGATACTTAAAAGAGGGTATTCGGATGTTTACGAAAAGGAATATATTAAAAAAGACGGTATCGTATTTCCTGTAGAAATAAGGAGTTTTTTACTTAACGATGAAGAGGGAAAGCCTCAAAGTATATGGTCTATCGTTCGGGATATTTCCGGGCGGAAAAATATGGAAAAAGAACTGCGAAAGGTAGATCGATTAGAATCCCTCGGTATTCTTGCCGGAGGCATAGCGCACGATTTTAACAACCTGTTAACCGGAATTCTTGGCAACGTATCCCTCGCTCAGATAAAAGAAGGAGAGGATACCAGCGACCTTTTAGAAGATGCGAAGCAGGCGTCGATCCAGGCTAAAAATCTTACTCAGCAACTACTTACTTTCGCGAAGGGTGGGGAACCAATAAAGGGTGAAGTTTCCATAGAAAATATTATTAAGGTTTCTTCCGGTTTCACCCTTCATGGTTCAAATGTAAAATGTTTTTACGATTTTTCTCCTGATTTATGGAAAGTGGAAGTAGATAAAGGACAGATGTCTCAGGTTGCAGATAATCTTGTAATAAACGCGAAACAAGCAATGCCCTCGGGCGGGAAAATAAGGATAAAGACGGCAAATATAATATTAAAAAAAGACAGTTCTATTCCCCTCCCGGAGGGGAAATACGTAAAAATAACTTTTTCCGATGAAGGGATGGGAATACCTAAAACCCATCTATCTAAAATATTCGATCCTTATTTTACAACTAAACAAAGAGGAAGCGGTCTTGGTCTCGCAACGGTATTTTCCGTAATACAAAAGCATGATGGTTATATTACAGTCGAATCCGAATCCGGAAAAGGAACGACGTTTTACATCTATCTTCCGGCAAAAGAAGAAGCAAAAAAGGAAGAAAAAACTAAAAGCAGGGTAGAACAATATTTACGGGGGGAAGGTAAAATTTTGGTTATGGACGATGAGGAAACGATTCGTAATACATTAGGAGGAATACTGAAAAAGTTGGGCTACATTGTTACTTTAACCACAAGAGGAGAAGAAGCCTTAACGGAATATAAAAAAGCGTTATCCTCAGGCGAACCTTATGATGTGGTTATTCTCGATTTGACTATAGCTGGTGGAATGGGAGGGAAAAAGACCATGGAGAAGTTACTGAAAATAGATCCGGGTGTAAGAGCAATCGTTTCCAGCGGCTATTCTACAGATCCAATTATGGCCCGTTATGATGAGTTTGGTTTTAAAGCGGTTGCAGTAAAACCTTATGATGTCGATGAATTAGTGAAAGCTATAAGAAAGGCATTTGAATAATGAGCGCGAAGCAAATAAATCGTTAGGACGTTAGGTTGTTAGGTAGTTAGAAAGTTACCCCCACCGCCCTTGAAATTTTTAACAAATTATTTAGTACTTTAGTTTATCCTTATACCACGCAACTCTTTTCCCTTTCAACTTGTTTCCCTACTTCTATTAAAATTTTAATAGTTGCAGAGAATCATTATAAAGTTATATTTAGATACGATGAAAAAAATCATTAATTTGTTTATAATATTGTTAACGATACCTGTATTTTTATTCTCAGCGACTTTTTATCTCGATCCTGATGATGGAAACATGCAAAATGATGGTAGTTATGAGAATCCATGGACAACAGTTCAGGAGGTTCTGGACTCCAATCTTGTTGAGACCTACGAACCTGTTGATTATCCATATGAGGAAGGAGATCCCTTAACGCTCGCCAATGAAGGAGCTCCGGTGAAAGCTGGCGATACACTAATATGCAGGACGGGTTATTACGGTTCTTTGCACATATCGAGGAAATTTAATACTGATTATATCACAATAAAGTCAGAAACAGGACATACTCCTGCATTTAAAAACATTCGCTTTACAGGAACGAGATATTGGCGTATTCAGGGTCTTACGATTACGCCGTCGGAAGCTCCGGAATACGAAAATACTACACTGGTATCTATCGAGTGGCATAGTTGGTCAGGACCCTCTACTTATATAACTGTAGAGGATTGTGAATTATACTCTGTAGAGGATGCTTCTTCATGGACTGCCGAACAGTGGAATGCTTTTTCATGTACGGCAATTTCTTCAGGGGGGAGAAATGTAATTATACGCAATAATTACTGCAAAAACGTGAATTTTGGGATATCTTCAAGCAGGGATTCCTGTCTTGTAGAGTACAATATAATCGAAAATTTTGCCGGTGACGGATTACGAGGATTAGGAAATTACAATACATTCCAATATAACATAGTAAAGAATTCATTCGATGTTAACGGTAATCATGACGATGGGTTTCAATCATGGTCCGTAGGAGAGGGTGGAGTGGGAACCGATACCGTATGGGGTGTAGTCTTACGAGGTAATACAATAATTAATTATGAAGACCCGAATCAACTCCACCGTGGCACACTACAGGGAATTGGATGTTTTGATGGTTTTTACGCCGACTGGATTGTCGAGAATAACGTAGTTATCGTCGAACACTACCATGGAATAACTTTAAGCGGGGCAGTTAACTGCCGCATAATCAACAACACAGTGGCAGATAGAGATACATTTGACACCGAAATAAGCCCGTGGATAAGAGTAGGAGATCACAAGAACGGTTCTCCCAGCGAGAATTGTGTAGTTCGAAACAACATTTATTACAGAAATTTATCTTTGGATTCCCCGCAGACCGAGGATCACAATTTACAGGTAAAAAATTATGATAGTACCTTCGTGGATTTCGAGCAATTTGACCTTCGCTTAAAAGAAGGAAGCCCCGCGATAGACGCAGGTACAAGCGACCTTGCACCTTTGACTGACATAATAGGAGTTAGCAGACCCCAGGGAGCATTGTATGATATAGGAGCTTATGAATATTTCATCGACCAGGAACCCGATCTTTTTAGCCCACTGCGAATATATCCCAATCCTTTTAACACTTTTACCAATATAACTTTCACTTTGTATAATTACGGAAATGTTCGTCTTGAAATATATAATTCTCTGGGCTCGAAAATCAAAGAATATTTAGATTCCAGCACGTTTCCACGAGATTATCATTATACTTTTTATAGAGAAGATTTTAGCAGTGGCGTATACTTTGTGTATTTAAAGGTTAACGACCAAATTGTGTCGAAGAAAGTAATTTTAATCAAATAGTCTTCATAAATTTCTTAAGGTTTACAATTGATAAAAAAATGTCTCTAAAACCACGAAACCTATAACAGCACACATCACGAAGAAAACGATATACAATATCTTTAAGAGAGCATAGAAAGTCAAAAAACAAAAAGGGATAGGAAACCGGTTAACCCCTTCGCAATTTTACCGGTTAGACGATTCGAAAAACCTACAGACCTTTCGTTAGCTCAGATATTTTTACTTTTAAGGCTTTAGAGACTTTTTGGATATTAGCAAGGGTTATGTTCTTTTCTCCGCGTTCAATCATACCAATATAAGTGCGATGAACACCGGCTTTTTCCGCAAGAACTTCTTGAGAATAACCCAGTTTTTTCCTTTCCTCTCTTACCTTTTTTCCGAATTGTACTAAAATTTCTCGTTTTTTCATAGTATGCAATATATAGAAAAAATATAATTTTTCTACATACTAAAATTATCAAATAGATTAATTTATTTATTGCATTCTTAAAATAGCATCTTGACAAATCGTTTCAGAACACTATAATTATACGCACTAAAATTACAATAAAATGGAATAGATTTTGAAAAAAATATTGATTGCCGACGGCATGTTGGAAAGCGCGGAAAAAATAGAGAATTTTCTCAAAGAGGAATTTGAAGTGTATAAATCCTGTTTTGAGCAAGGCGTTTTGGATTTATGCTTAATGAGAGATTTCGATCTTGTTATTTGCGGTTATGCTTTAAGAGATATCACAGGTACGGAATTAATCAAAAAGATTAAGGGTGTTCTGCCCGGCATAAAAAGTATACTTATTTCCGGAAGTCTCATTCCAAATGAAGAAGAAATTAAAGAACTGGGTATAAACGCTTTTATCGAAAAACCATTCGAGTTAGATACCTTAAAACATATTGTTGATTTGGTATTGAAAGGATAGAAATCACACAACGCACAGATTAATACAAGGTTTTTTGGTTGTTTATGTTACTAACGCTCAAAGCCGAAGACCTAAGACCTAAAATTTACTTCCTTTGCCTTAACATCCAATCATACATTGCTTTTTTTTCGTAAATTTTGTGGATGGAATGTCCTTGTGCTTCAAGTCTGGAATATCTTACTTTACCTCCGGCTTCCCTTAAAGCGTGAACCATTTTTTCTGTTTCTCCCGGAAGGACGATTTTATCCAGAGCCCCGTGGAATGCCCAAACAGGTATATTCTTCATTTCTTTGATGTTTTTAGTACTCCATCCCCCACACAGAGGAATCGCCGCCGCAAAATATTCCGGGTGTTTTATAGACAGGGCCCAAACTCCAGAGCCTCCCATACTCATACCTGTAAGGTAAACCCTATTTCGATCGATCCTGTATTCATTCGACAATTTCTCAAATAAAGAGGTAAACCAGTCATCTGTGCTCCAGATTCTATCTGGAGGACACTGCGGCGATACGATGATAAAAGGGAAATGCCATCCTTCACTTACCAGATAAGGGGGGCCGTACTGCTTTAATTTTTCCAGATTATAACCACGGCGTGATTTTCCGTGAAGATAAACCAAAATAGGCCATCTTCTTGAGGGTTGTTTCCCATAATCCTTCGGCAGATACAATAAATATCTGTAAGCAGTATTGTCTTGTACGACTGTTCCGCCGGTATTTCTAAGGGACGCGCCGAAGTCATTAAACTGTAAATTTGCGCAGGAAAATAAACACAAGAAAAGAATAAAAGAAAACCGCCACATTTTCTTCAAATAACTAAAATTAATATCAGCAATCATGTTATTTGAAAGTTTACGAAAAGTTTTCATTTAGTCAAGGCTGATAGATGCTTTGCATCAGTTAGTTAGTATATTAGTAAATTAGTTGATTGGTAAAAAATATATTTGGGACTTGAGCTGAAGGTTGGATTTAAGTAGTCTGAATCCTTTCATTCTTCAAATTGATCCCTCCATTCTTTTCTGAGAATAGCGAACTCTACAAGATCTTCATACTTATTCCACTTAATTACATGTTCTTTGCGAAATCCTTCTTTTTTCATCCCTATCTTCCGCATCACTTTTCCCGAAGCAGGATTTCTGAGGAAATGAGATGAAGTTATTTTATTTAATTTTAACTGGCTAAAACCATATTCGACAATAGCTCTGGCGGCTTCCGTGCAATAGCCCTGATTCCATAAATCTTTTCCTATCCAATAGCCTAATTCTGCTCTATTGAATTTTTTTTCGATAAGTAACCCTATTGCCCCAATCAACTCCCGGGTAGATTTTAAGATAATGGCTAAATGAACGCTTTTTTTGGAATTAAAGTCATTTTCATGACTGGATATCCAATCTTCTGCCATTCCTTTTTTATATGGATGCGGAATGTTTGCAGTTGTATCCGCTATTAGCCTATCTCCGGCTAATTCTCTTACTCTCTGTGCGTCCGATACTTCAAAAGGTCTGAGTATGAGTCTTTCTGTTTCAAATTTCGGCATTTTCTTTTCCATTATAACTCCATTCTTTGGATTCTAAAGCTTTTTATCCATAAATCAAGGGTGCGGGTGCTGGAATTTAGTGTTTTTTCTTCATCGTAAAGGACTCTTCTTGCGTGCAGAAACACATATGTTTTGTTGTATTGTTAGAACCGAGCACCTGAAACCTAAGGCCTAATAACCTTGACATTCTCGACATAATTTATAATTTATTTGTGATGATTAACCCTATAAGTTTTAACCAGGTATTAGAAGTAATTATACGTACCTCGATTATTGGTCTCGCGGCTTTTATTGTAATAAGGATAAGGGGGAGAAAGCAATTAGCTCAGCTTACGTTATTCGATATAATAATAGTAATCGCTCTCGGGTCCGCTGTAGGAGATGTAATGATTTACCCCGAAGAAGTCGTGTCACTTCTTCGTTCTATAGTAGCAATTACCACACTAATTGTGTTGATTTATGTGTTTGAAGATTTAGTTTGCAGAGCTCCTAAAAAAATAACGCGGATAATATACGGAGATTCAACAATTATAATCAAAAACGGAAAACTTGTAAAGAAAAATTTTGAGAAAATCAATCTCACAGAAGACCAGTTAAGGGCAAAACTCAGAGAAAAAAATATACAGTATTATTCCGAAGCGAAAATCGTTCGCCTGGAACCAGACGGAGAGTTGAGCGTGCAGCGGAAAAGGAATGATAAGAAATAGAAAGAATTCAGAAGTTAGGAGCCAGAAGTAAGAAGCTCACCTCACACCAAAAATTTATTGTTACAACAGAGAATACAGAGGTACATTATACAACTATTTTCCCTTTTGTGACGAACTAAAGACTCCTTGACTTTTTCTTCAAATACACAAATATGAATAAATAATGAATGTAGTAATATTAAGTAATTCCTACGGAGAAGACAGAAGCGGTGCTTTGATCGCAAAAGAACTCAGAAAACTGGATGGAAAAATAAGAATCAGAGCTTTTCCTCTTATTTCTTTCGGGGAGGAATATAAAAAAAGAAATATCAAAGTAGTAGGAGGGCATCCGCCGCCTCCTTCGGGCGGATTTCTTTTGAAAAGTGTGAAAAATTTTTTGGCTGATATAACCAAGGTTTTCTTCTTGCCCTTTTCTTATGTAGACCGGCTCCGGATATTTAAAGATAAAACACATATTCTAATAGTTGTCGGAGATTTTTCCTTGTTGTTACTTGGTTATATTTCCCTGCGGAAAGAAGCTTATTTTCTCGAACAATGCAAATCCAATTATATACATCCGCATTTACCTTTCGAAAGGGTTTTTATAAGTAAAATCGCAAAAAAAGTCTTTACTCACGATAAAATCACTTGCGATGATTTGAAGGATAAAGGTATTGATGCCAAATTCGTAGGAAACCCTATGATGGATGATTTATCGGAAGAAAAAAAATATTTTTCCCCGGAAGAAAAGCCACTTATAGGACTACTTCCGGGTTCAAGAAAAGAAGCGTATAACAATATGAAAAAAATAGTAAAAATAGTAAAGGAACTTGCAAGTATGGACCAAAATTTACATTTTGCCGTGGCTCTTTCCGAGACCATAGATAAAGAAAAAATAATAACAGTCATATCTGATTTAAGGAACAATATCGATGTGTGTTATGGCAGTTTTGTCGATATAGTGAAGAAATCGCGACTTGTTATAAGCCTTGGCGGAACTGCAAGCGAACAATCTCTTTATTTAGAAACTCCAGTCGTATCTTTTCCCGGTAGTGGAGCACAAAACACCAGACGTAGACTAAACGGGCAAAAGAAATTATTGGGAGATGCGTTCATACTGCTTGATTGCAAACCCGAAAAAATAGCAGAAAAAATCCTGGAACTGATTTACAATAAAAAACTCTTGAAAAAACTAAAAGAAAAAGGAAAAAAAAGAGCGGGAGAATACGGAGGAGCTAAAAAAATAGCCCAATACATATATTCTGAAGAAGTAAAAATCAAGAAGTCGAGCAGAGAATCCAGGAGACAGAAGGCAGAATCCCCTCTCACCCTAAAAAATCGAAACATCAAAAAAATGAAAAAGAAAATTGAAGCTGCTGTAATTCTTCCCACATATAATAGATTGTCTGTGCTCAAAAAATGCCTGGAGGCATTTTCAAATCAAACGACGAAGAACTTTGAAATTATACTAATAGACGATTGTTCTGACGATGGAACAAAGAAATACATTGAAAATTGTGATTTTAAGAATTTAAGATACATTCGGCTTGAAAAACGTTCGGGACCATATTACGCGAGAAATCTTGGAGTGAAGAAGGCAAAAGGAGAAATAATTATATTCGTAGATTCGGATGTAATAGTTTTTCCGGATTTTGTGGAAGATCATATAAAGATACATAAAAGAAATGAAACTATTGTAGTACAAGGTATGGTGAAGCACATAAAAAATCTTAAAAAAGTTAATATGAATAGGTTTTATCTTCCTAATGCGCTTTGTCTTAGAACATTTATAACACAAAACGCGTCTATTAGAAGGAAATACCTTATCTCTGTGGGTGGCTTTGAAAATTTTGGCCCCAAAATGGGATATAAAGATGTAGATATGGGCTTGAAATTGATGGATTTAGGGCTTTCCTGGAAACACGGGATAAGAAAATGTAAAGCTTTTCACATAGATGGAGATATAACAAAAGAAAGTCTTATGGAAATTTTTGCAAAATGGACAACGCAGGGAGCTTCGGCGTGTTACTTTGTTGGAAAATGGGGAGAAAGAGGAGAAAAATACGCAAGAACCAGGAAAGCGCTGTTTTTCTCTAAGTTGTTCTGTACCCACAGGTGGGCGGAAAGGGAAAACATGCCCGGGTTAGTTGTATATAGTAGAAAACATTTTATAATTGCATATTGGATTCTTAAAGGTTTTATCAGATATCATTATAGGTCGAAAGGAATAAAGGAGGTAAAAATAAGTGAAGGCATCAGTGATTGTAGTGAGTTATAATAGAGCTCATCTTTTATCTCTCTGCGTGGAAAAACTTCTACACCAGAAATTTGATAATTATCAACTTATTGTGGTTGATGATGGTTCTACTGATGAAACCAGTAAAATGATGGAAAGAATAGAAGATCCAAAATTAACGTATATTAGATATAAAGAAAATAAAGGCCAACCATTTGTAAGGAATAAAGGTATAGAAGAGGCGGATGGTGAAATCATTATTTTTGTTGATTCCGATGTCTTGGTAGATGAAAATTTTGTCAGAGATCATGTGAAATTGCAGGAGAAAAAAAATAAGATAATAGTTCAGGGTTTGGTAAGGCATATTAAAAAGGTTGAAGATTACGGGATGTTTACTCTCAGGATAGATGGTTTGTGTTTGGTGGGTCTTGTGACGCAGAATGTTTCGGTTAAAAAGAAATGGTTGGAGGAAGTTGGAGGCCTTGAAACATCTTTTGGAACTACAATGGGTTATGAGGATATAGAACTGGGGCGCAGGTTAAAGGAAATAGGACATAAGACCTTATACGCATGGATGAGCTGTCTCGCATGGCATGTTGACGGTTATAATACTGATGAAAGATTGAATTCTGTATTCTATAAATCCTATCAGTTTGGCAAAAATGCGGTGTTGTTTTCGAGCTTGTACGGCAGAAATGTTGCTTTCCGGCATCTGAAAAAGAATTATGTATATTTCATTAACAAAATATTCGGTACCGAGTATTGGGTTGAAGACAAAGGAATGAATTATCTTTTTAAGCATCGTAACTCTTTACTGGCGCCTTTTCTTAAAGAAATAATAAAATATCATTACAGAGGTAAAGGGATTAGAGAAGCCCTCGAAGATAAAAAAAAAGAATCTAAAAAGGATTTTAAGTAAGGGGTTGACAATGATTTGTGTAAAATTAAATTGGAGCGTCCCAAAAATAATACATAAAGTGAGAAGGAGGTAGAATGAGTATAGATTTACAGAAATTAAACGAAGAAGCGCAGGAAAAAAGTGCTGTAATAGAGAACCTTTTCGCGGAAATAGGAAAATCTATCATAGGACAGAGAGAAATTTTAGAAAAAACAATAATTGCGCTGCTTACAAAAGGGCATATCTTGATTGAAGGAGTTCCGGGACTCGCGAAAACTTATATAATAAAAACACTCGCGGCAACGGTAAACGCCACTTTTAAAAGAATCCAATTTACACCCGATCTGTTGCCGGCAGATATAACAGGAACCCAGATATACAACCAAAAAACAGGTGATTTCACTCCAAAGAAAGGTCCTCTCTTTGCCAATTTTATTCTTTCCGACGAGATAAACAGAGCTCCGCCAAAGGTCCAGAGTGCTTTACTTGAAGCCATGCAGGAGGGACAGGTTACAATTGGAGATGAGACTTACTCTCTTCCCGACCCTTTTATGGTCCTCGCGACCCAGAACCCGATAGAGCAGGAAGGCACATACCCTCTGCCTGAGGCTCAAGTCGACCGATTCAAACAGAAATTGGTTATCACATATCCCAACAAGGAAGAAGAAAAAAGAATAATGAAACAGCAGACAGCCAAGGAACTTCCGGCAACAAAACCTGTTGTGGAAATCAAAAAACTTAACTCTTTAAGGGATTTTATTTATAAAATACACGCCGATGAAAAAATAAGAGATTACATAGTGGATATAGTGTTTGCCACAAGGAAACCTTCAGATTATGGCATTAAAGATCTCGATGTTTATATTAGATACGGCGCGTCCCCGAGAGCTTCCATATACCTGTTCGAAGCCGCTAGAGCGCACGCGTTTCTGCAGAGACGAGGGTTTATCATTCCTGAAGATGTGAAAGCTATGGTTTATAATATCTTGAGACATAGAGTGATATTATCTTATGAAGCGGAAGCCGAAGGCGTAAAGGAAGAAGATATAATAAGAGATATCCTTGAAGCAGTCGAAATCCCATGACGCAGCAAAGCTGCTAAAAGGTAAAGTTTAAATATCAAAATGAAAAAAATTCAATGAAGAAGTCAGAAGCCAGAAGTCAGAATACAGAATCCCATCACCATACCCTGACAGAAACAAAGTGTTACGAGAATATTTCTGATATGCTTTTATCTTTTGGGGGAAGAGGAAAGATATTTTTGCACTTTCATATGCCATTTTGCTTTTTAAATTTTGATATTTCATATGCTGAAGGAAAGAGGACTAAACAAAAAGATGTCTTTATAAAAAAAACAAGTAATAAATCAATAACAGGAACATATGGAAGAGCGAATTAAAGATATATTAAGAGAAGTCAGACAAATCGAAATAGAGTCAAAAAAAGTAGTAAATACTCTCTTCGGAGGAGAATATAAAAGTTCATTTAAAGGGAAAGGAATGGAATTCCACGAAGTGCGCGATTATTTTCCCGGAGATGATGTAAGAAATATCGATTGGAATGTGACAGCGAGAATGAATCGTCCTTTCGTCAAAAGGTTTGTAGAAGAAAGAGAGCTTACCATTTTTATAATTGCCGATTGCAGTGGTTCCGGAGATTTCGGAACAAGGAAAGAAAAGAAGAAAGATCTTATAGCCAGAATAGCCGCTCTTTTTGCCTTTTCTGCAGAAAAAAACAATGATAAGGCAGGGCTTTTGATGTTTTCCGATAAAGTGGAACATTACCTGCCGCCAGCCAAAGGAAGAAAACATACTCTTCATATAATTCGGGATATCTTACTTTTCGATGGAGAAAGTAAAAAAACCAATCCTGTGCCGGCAATGGAATTCTCTCAGGAAGTGTTACGCCATGGTGCTATTGTTCTTTTTATTTCAGATTTTCTGGGAGAAAGTTTCGATGTCAATCACATAAAAATGCCGCTATCTTTAATGGCTAAGAAATTTGATTTTATACCAATTATTGTTAGAGACCCACTTGAAGTCGAATTGAAAATAAGCGGAAAAATAACTTTTAAAGACGCGGAAAGCGGAAAAGTTAAATTGTTTGACGGGAAAGAGCTTTCAGATAAACTTACGGAAACCCGTAAAACAAGAGACGAAAAACTTCACCACTTATTTAACATTAACGGTCTGGATAGAATAGAAATCACGACAGGAGAAGACTATGTAGGTTCGATACATCGTCTTTTCCAGAGGAGACTGCCTTGATTTTTTTATTTCTGTTTTCTGTGCTTAATCTTTATGTGACACCGGATTCCGCGACGGTGGGAGATACATTAACTATAAATATTAAAGGAACACTCCCCGATTCTGCTGTGATTATAAAACCCGACTCTTTTCCTGATATCATTATTCTTGATTCTCTTAAAATATTTTCCGATACCGCTGCTATCATTCATTTTACTTCGTTTTCGACGGGTCCGCAGGAATTAAAAATAAAATCAGGTAAGGATACATTGAAAGTAACTTATCTTATAAACTCGGTACTGGAACCCGAAAACAAAGGAATCTCACCAATATGGGGCCCTTACGGCTTTTTCAACTGGCATTATCTTTTATTTCTTTTGATTATTCCCATCGTTCTTATATCGTATTTCTTGTTTAGAAAATTTAAAAAGGAAAAGATCGAATTAATTGAAGAAGACGAGATGGAACCGGCAGAAGAAGCGTTAGCCAATTTAAAGATTCTCGAAGAAAAAGCGCACGCCTGGAATTGGAACAAGCTATATACTTCACTTTCTTATATATCAAGAAGGTATATAGAGAGAAAAGCAAAAATTCCCGCTGTAGAAGCCACGACATCCGAACTGCTGATGTTGATAAAAAAAGAGGGTTTAGATACGTTTTTACCTTTAACACGGCAATTTCCTCAGTGGGACTTAATAAAATTTGCCGATAAGGAATCTACAGAGGAGGAATTAAATAAAAACATCGTGATTGTTAAATCCATAATAGAAGAAATGGAAAAGGAAGAGGAGAAAAATGATTCACTTTGATAATCCTTTTTATCTAATCGGTCTTTTGCTGCTGCCTATTATTTATTTTCTTAACAGGAAGATAAAAAAACCTTCTATTCTCTATTCCGATACTTCCTCTGTGGGAATAAAATCCGCTAGCGAATTTTACAGCGGATTAAGACATTATTTATTATTGCTGATTTTGGCTTTCATAATTATTGGACTTGCCCGTCCTCAAAGGGGATATGAAACAGAAGTAATACACAAGAAGGGAATAGATATTATCCTGGCTATGGATATTTCCGGTTCGATGAAGGCGGCGGATTTTAGCCCGAATAGGCTGGAAGCGGCGAAGAAACTCGGAAGTGAATTTATCGATATGAGGAGTGGTGATAGAATAGGGCTAGTTGTATACGCAAGAGAAGCTTTGATACAAGCTCCTCTGACCCTCGACCATGAATTAGTAAAAGAACAGATCGAGTCTCTTGGGTTCGATCTCCTTCCGGATGGTACAGCGATAGGTATGGGTATAACTTACGGAAATTTTCTTTTGTCGAATTCGACCAGTAAAAATAAAATTATAGTTCTTCTTACAGATGGAAGAAATAATGCCGGTAATATAGACCCGGAAACCGCGGCAAAAAACGCATCAACTGCGGGAGTAAAAATTTATGCTATCGGTATAGGGAAAAGAGGTGAAGTCCCTTATCCTGTAAAGAATGTCCTTGGAATAACCCGCTATGTCAATGCCAATTTTGAAATAAACGATGAAGTCCTGAAGAAAATTACCGCCCAAACGGGAGGAGAGTATTTCAGGGCCACATCGAGTGAAGCCTTGAAAGATATTTACGAAACTATAGATCAGATGGAAAAAACTACTTTTAAGGTAGAAAAAATAGCAAAATATAACGAAAAACTTCATTTTGCTCTGCTGCCCGCTTTGTTTCTATTTTTAATACTCTTTATAGAACCTGTTCTATCGAGGAGAATTCCATGAATTGGGCAAAGCCTTTTTATTTACAGTTTCTCTGGCTCGTTCCAATCGTTATAGCATTGATGCTTTACCACGTACGGAGAAACAAAAAAATATTAAAAAACTTAGCAGATAGTAGCATGAGAGATATAATATGGAAAGAAAACAGAAAAAATTCTCTCTGGAAAGAGGTATTGCTTATCTGTTCATTTACTTTATTAATTGTTGCTCTGGCAAGACCAAGATGGGGGCGTATATTAACTATTACCGAAGCGGAAGGATATAACGTGGTTTTCGCGCTAGACGCGTCTTCCAGCATGCTTGCCCAGGATGTAAAAGGAGGTCGAGTCGATAAAGCCAGAGAATCAATAAAAGCCGCGCTAAATCAATTGCCGGGAAGCCGTTTTGGATTGGTAGCTTTTTCCGGAAAAGCTTATAAACTTTGCCCTCTCACCACAGACGTTAACGCTTTCAAGCTTTTTATCGATTTAGTCGAACCCTCTCTTATCCCAACCGAAGGAACAGATATAGGTGCTGCTATAAGGAAATCCGTGGAACTGTTTTCGGAAAAATTGAGCGGGTCGAGAATTATAATAATCGTTACCGACGGAGAAAATACAAGAGGAGATCCGAGAGTAGAAGCTCTTAATGCGAGAAAAGAGGGAGTGAAAATATTTACGATATCCGCGGGAACGAAAGAAGGCGCTCCGATCCCAAAATTCGATTCAACCGGAAAGTTCGCTGAATACTTAAAAGACGAAAATGGAAAACCGCATATTTCTATTGTGAATCATGACATGTTGAATTTGATAGCAAAAGCAGGAAACGGAGCTTTTTTGGAAGGAGAAGGGGTCGAACTGGGGATTTTAATTAGACTTTTCAAAGGGCTTAAAACCGGAAAATTTTCTTCGGAAAAAGTCGAACATTATCAGGAAAAGTATATTTTCTTTTTAATTCCTTCTCTCTTATTTCTTGTGATTGCCAGTTTGATAAAAACGGGGAAAGAATGATATTTTTAATTTTAATCGCTCTGGATATATCTCCTTTAGTAAATAAAGCCAACAAGCTTTATGAAAAGGAAAAATACGAAGAAGCTTATGAAATATATAAAGATGCATCGATTCTCAATCCTGATAATGAAAAGATAAAATTTAATCTAGCCGATTGCGCGTACAAGCTTAAAAGGTTCAGAGAAGCCGGGGATGAGTTTGCGCGGCTATCTGCATCCAAAAATGAAGATTTAAGACAAAAAAGTTTCTATAATCTGGGTAATGTCTTTATGGAAGCGAAACAGTATGATAAGGCTATCTCGTCGTACAAAAATGCTTTACTTCTAAATTCAAAAGACGAGCGGGCTAAAAGAAATCTTGAAATCGCAAAGATGATGAAAGAACAGCAGAAAAAAAATGAGGATGAAAACGAAGATACAGAGAACAAAAAGGATCAACAACAACAACAACAGCAACAGCAACCAAAACCGCAGCCTACTCCTCAAGATAAGATCAAAGAAGCTCTTAAAAAAGATCAGAAAGAAACGATGAAAAAAGCCCTCCGGCGTCAGGGAGGAGGAGAAGAAAACGCGGGGAAATGGTGATATTAATACTTCTTTCATTAACATTTACTGCTTCGGTAGATAATACCATTGTTCCTGTAGGGGAGTCATTCAATGTGAGCGTAAGCATCGAAGGAGAAAGCTTATCCGGAGTAGGAACTCCTTCGGCTCCCGAAATATCAGGAGTAGATATACTGGGTTCTTCCAGGTCTCAATCAACCCAGATTAATTTTATTAATGGAAAACTGGATAAATCTACTATTATAACCCACGATTTTCAGATGATTGCGAGAAAAGAAGGCACGTTCACAATTCCTCCGTTTAAGCTGAAACATAAAGGCAAAACATATTCCACAGACCCGATGAAAATTACTGTAAAAAAAGGAGTTTCCCGAACAAATGCAGCTCCTCCACAAGGAAATTACAATAACGTGCGAACTGAATCGAGAGAGTTTAGATCGGTTTTTCTCGAAAGTCAGGTTTCTAAAGTTGCGGTATATCCCGGTGAACCCTTAATTGCAACCCATTATATATATACTAAAGCTAACCTTGGAGATATTCAGTTAACCGGTCCCCCGGATTACGAAAACGTATGGGTTGAAAATATACAATCGCCTACGAGGTTAGACTTTGAAAGAACAACTAAAAACGGAATCAGCTACCAAAGAGCTTTGGTAAAACAGGATGTTTTATTCCCTCTCGGAGAAAAAAGCGTTGAAGTAAATCCGTTTTCTTTAATGGTTGTAATAAGAGGGGATATGTTTTCATTTTTTGGAGAGAGAAAAACAATTTCATCCGAGGCAAAAACAATAAACGTAAAACCATTTCCTTCAGATAGACCTCCTGAATTTATAGATGCTGTTGGTAGTTTTTCGATAACTGCAGAGTTGGATACTTCAAATTTAAAAGTAGATGCGCCTTTTACTGTTAAAATAATCATAAAAGGTAAAGGAAACCTTAATTTATTGTCGGCTCCTAAGTTCCCAGAATCGAGAAAACTTACCTCTTATGACCCTGAATCAAATGTAAATACTCATATATCGGGAAGCACCCTCACCGGAGAAAGAAAATTTAGCTACCTTGTAACTCCAAAAGTTTCCGGAATAATTGAAATTCCGGAAATAAAGTGGGCTTACTTTGATATTAACAGTAGAGAATTCGTTAAGAAGAAATTAGGCCCATGGAAAATTCAGGTTAGACCGGGGAGTGAAATAGGAGAAGAAGAATCCGTGAATCAAATCAATAAAGATATCGCCTACGTTTTACCGGTAAGAGACAAGACAGTTTCTCTTATGCCTAGATTTTTGCCGCTGTACTTTCTGCCAGCCATCATTTTTCTTGTTTTATCCGCTTATTATGTAATGGATACGCGAAAAATTCTCGGAGACAGAAGATACGCGAGTATGAAAGCCATACCAAGAGAGTTAAAAAAAGGTTTTAAGAAATTGGAAACAGAAATGGAAAACAATAATCCTGCTCAATTTTATGAGGATTTAACACGGCTTCTTTTAAAATTCTTGAAACTAAAATTTCATATGGATCCTTTTGGTATGAAAAAGACAGAGATTATTTCAGAGTTAACGGATAAGAAAGTACCGCAAAAAATACTTTTATTACTCAGGGAATTACTCGAGCGGAGTGAAACTGTGCGTTTCACATCTTTGAATTTAGAAAAGAAAGATATGACAAAAGATTTAAAAACCGCAAAAGAGGTAATCAATGCTTTGTATTAGTCTTCTAATCTTGATGGCGCAATCGCCGCTATCCGCGGAAGAATGTTATAAGAAAGGCGAATATTCGAAAGCGTTAGAAAAATACACCGAATATCTCGACAGAGGAATTCAATCTCCTGAATTATATTTAAATATAGGAAATTGCCATTACAGAATGGGAAATTTTGGAGAAAGTCTTTTATATTACAGAAGAGCGTGGTTCCTGTCTCCCGGAAACAGAAACATAAATAACAACATCGCTCTGTTCTCAAAAGAGAAATCTAACCCCAACCCATTCATTTCTTTCTTCTCTCGAATGGTAGGCAGAATTTCTCTTAGAGCTTTTTCTTATCTTCTTATAATATCCTTTACGCTTTTAGTTGTTATTGTTTCTATACGTCTTATCCAGACAGTAAAACCGATCAATTTCCCGACCAATCCCTTACTCTTTTTATTCGGTCTGTTTTTTCTTTTTTCACTCATCGGTTTTTCAATATGGTACGCGAGAGCTAAATCCGGATGGGTTGTAACAACGGAAACAACCATTGCTTACAGCGGTCCGAATGAAGATTTTAAGGAACTTATGCGGGTGGACGAAGCAGAAGAGGGTTCGCTTGTGAGAGAAGACGATGGGTGGTGGCTGATTCATTTTCATTCCGGTGCAGGAGGCTGGATCGACTCGACCGACGCCGAACTCGTTTTCCCATCTTTGAAATAGAAAAATACCTCACACAGAACCACAGAGAACACAGAAAAAACAACTAAAATTTTGTTTGTTTAAAACCCAACCCACAACCCAAATTAATCTCACACAAAGGCACAAAGAACACAAAGAAAAAAGAATTAAATTCGTTTTGCCCTTCCACAACACCTAGGAAGAACAACGAATAGTGCAAATATATAAACAATGATTTTTTTGTTCTATTCGTGTGATTTGTTATTTCTATCTTTTTTGGTTTTTTAGGAGGGTACGGAAGAGTTGTTTTTAATAAACATATTAAATAGAGGTGGTGTGGCTTTGTGTTTTTGTGTGATAATAAATTTTTTGGGGGTTGAGGGGTTTAGTGTTTTTCGTGGTTAATGTTTAAATTTTGACTCTTATGCCTGCCTTAGCCCATCTGCCTGGCATTGGAATCCACTCCGCCTCTGTGTATTCTGTATTCAGCAGGTTTGTGATAACTATAAAAAATTCATTATTTTTTAATTTCAGAAAGACACTGGTATCCAGAATAAATTGTTCTTCTGAGTTGGGTAAAATTTCGTAGCGACCTTTCCAGATCTGTTTTAAATTACTACTTAAATCGTAATCTACATTAAAGGTGAATTGGTGTTCCGGATAATTGAGGAGATACTTATATTGAAGGAGATCTTCTGTCTTGTTTATATCGGAAAAAGTATATCCAAGAGTAATACAGGGAACAGGGATATTTTTATACTTGCGGGCGATAGATTTGAAGGTGGTGGAGATGTCTAGACCTTTTATAGTAATCTCTCCTACGTTTGTGGCCGACCATGGATCACCCGGATTTACTCTAATCCAATCTATTGTATTTTTTTCTTTGCGGATAAAAGTGTTAATATTTGTTAATATACTTCCTTTTATAATCTTAAGACCTGTTTCAAAGGAAGTACCTGTTTCAGGTATCAAATTCGTATTGCCAATATTGGCGGGGCTGTTAATATATAATTCTGTATATGAAGGAATTCTAAAAGCTCTTTCAATCGATGCGTATAAATAGGTCCGATTATTTAGCTTTAGTCCGATGTCTATTCCGGGATAGACATACCAATCCCAATCCGAGTAGTAAAATAAAGATGCGCCAAAAGCAACGGTAATATTTTTTAAAGTAGGGAGCTTGTGTTCAAAGAAGAATCGCGATTTTGTGCGGGAATGACTTCCGAGAGCTATACTATTGTTTTTTTCTTGTCCTAATTCTAAGCCTGCGGCTGTGATCCCCGCAGGGTAAGAAATCGACGATTGCAGTGTAAACCCATACAAATATGTTGTATCATTGTTTCTGTATAAACTCGGGTTTTCATAATCCAGTACATAATCGTCATTATGCCGTCTCCAGTAAAAAGCCGCATTTACTTTGTTAATATCTATAGAGCCTTTTATAAAAGCTGTTTTTGTTTGTTCTCGTGTGTTCGGATACATATCGGAATAGAAGCAGCGGGCTCCGAAATCTTTATCGTTATAACCTAAAGAAATTTCTCCGCTGGCTTTTTGGTGGGTAATGTTGGATTTAAAGAATATGTTCCAGATGTTAAAATCTGTATTATCTATATATCCCTCGGACCTTTTTCCTGAAATCGAGAGATAGTTATGTGAAATTCCTAAAGGTTGAGATAAAGAAAGATTTCCGTCGAGTAACTGATAATTTCCTATCAGTGCTTTTAGTTTTAAATTTTTTCTTTCCTCTTTTTTTGTTATTATGTTGACAACTCCCGAAAAAGCCCCCGTCCCATACAATCTTGTCCCCGGACCTTTTAGTATTTCTATGCGTTCGATATCCTCTAATTGAACCGGAAGATTTAAATTGTGATGCGCGGTTTGAGGATCGTTTACTTTTATTCCGTCTATCATAATAAGGGTTTGTTCGAATGTCCCTCCTCCAATGGAAATATCCGCCTGGATACCTTCAGGACCTTTTTGGGTAATATGTATTCCGGAGATATTTTTAAATAGGTCTGCCACAGAACTTGCCGGATTGTTTTCTATTTCTTTTTGTCCGATTACTATAATATTCCTGTTCGTGCCTAGAGATGTTGTTGGAATCTTGCTGGCAGTGATTATTAAAGGTTCGAATTTGTAAAGGCGATTTTGTTCTGCTCGTAGGAGGATTGCCGATAGTAAACTAAAAATGAAGAAATATTTATAAATCTTTTTTTTGTGACTAAAAATATATGGTTTCTTATTATTGGAAGTTTTTGACGATTTTTCTTTCTCCTGCATTAGGATTAAATTAGTCCTTATTTTTTGTTTTATTTGTTTTTTTTAAAGCTTCATTTAAGAGTTTGATGGAACAAAATTCTCCGCACATAGAGCACACTTCTTTGTTTTTTGGCACGAGTTTGTTTCTTGTATCTCTTGCTTTTTTGGGGTCTATTACCAGTTCAAATTGCCTTTCCCAGTCCATTTTTTTTCTTGCTTCAGAAATTTCTCTATCCCATTCTTTAGCTCCCGGAATGCCTTTTGCGATGTCTGCGGCGTGAGCAGCTATTCGCGCTGCAATTACTCCTTCTTTGACATCTTTTGGTCCCGGGATGCCAAGATGTTCCGATGCGGTTACATAACAGAGAAAATCTGCGCCATAAGAAGCGGCAATAGCTCCTCCGATAGCCGCCACAATGTGATCGTATCCCGGAGCAACATCGGTTACTAGCGGGCCTAAAACATAAAAAGGCGCGCCGTGGCAGATTTTCTTTTCCATTTTTACATTCATCTCGATTTCATTTATCGGGATATGGCCCGGACCTTCTATAATAACCTGAACATCCTTTTCATGCGCTCTTTTGGTTAGTTCTCCGAGGGTGCTCAGTTCGTGAAATTGGGCTCTGTCCGATGAATCTTCGATTGCTCCCGGGCGAAAACCATCGCCCAGCGACAAAGTGATGTCATATTCAGATGCGATGTCTAAGATTCTGTCATAATTGGTATATAATGGATTTTCTTTTTCGTTGTAAAGCATCCAGGTTAAGTGCATTGTTCCCCCTCTGGAAACAACATCCATTGTTCTTCCTTCATTTTTAAGACGTTTGAAAGTTTCTATGGTTACTCCGCAGTGAAGAGTCATAAAATCTACTCCGTTTTTTGCCTGCTCTTCGATAACTTTGAAAATATCTTCTGCGGTCATGTTAACAATACCGTTTTTCCTCTCCGCCGATTCTATTGCTGCCTGATATATAGGTACTGTTCCGAGAGGGATATTTGTTTCTTTTAAAATCCTTTTCCTGATATTTTTGATGTCTCCACCTGTGGAGAGATCCATAATGGTATCAGCGCCTGCCTTTTCCGCTATGATTGCTTTTTTTATCTCGTAAGATATATCTTGTTTGTCGGTTGAGGTGCCGACATTCGCATTGACTTTTGTTTTTAGAGGATAACCTATTCCTGTAGGTTTTACGTTTTTTCTCTTTTTGTTTTTGGTTATGACTACTTTCCCGTCAATTATCGCGTCGGAAAGAACATTAATATCGATATTTTCTAAATTTGCGACTTTTTGAACTGAATCGGGAGTATTTCCTTTTTTAAGTTCGGTAATAATTCCCAATTAATTTCCTCCAAAAATAAAATTTTCCGGGTCTAAGTTGACATTATCTTTTTTTATTTCGTAGTAAAGATAAGGATAGGGCGCTCTACCCGATTGCCCGACATACCCAATTGTAGAGCCTCTTTTTATTTTTTCTCCTTCTTTTACGGTATAATTGAGAAGATGTGAGTACGAACTTACCAGGCCGCAGGCATGGGTTATTTCGACGTAAAGTCCCTTTCCTTTATCGTTTCCGATTTGCTTTACAGTTCCGTCACCGGCTGCGAAAACAGGGCTGTTTAAGGATGTTAGTATGCTTATACCTCTATGAGGTTTTTTCTTTCCTGTGTAGGGATCTATTTGTTCTCCGAATCGCCTTATTATATATCCTTTTGTGGGCAGTATAGATGGTACGGAATTTAAAATAGTGTTTTCTCTTTTAGATGTGACTTCAAAAACTGAATCGATCCACTCTGATATTATAAGGAGACTTTCGGGTGAATAGTTGAAAGGTTTTTTGGGTGTGCTTTCCATAATGTTATGTTCTTCGAAAGTTTTTTTTTGTTCCGCGAGCAGCGAATCGATTTCTTCTTCGAATTCTAATGCTTTTTTTCTGAGGGCAGTAACTTTTTCTTTAAGCTTTTGATTGTCCGATTCCAGAAAATTCAGAGAAGAAACGTTGACAAAATTTTGGAGATTGTTAAAGAAAAAAAAACCGCAAAGAATCAATATCAATAAAACGAGTACCAACAGAAGAAAAGGTATCTTCAGCCATTTGTTTTGTCCTTTATCGTGGGGAATTAGGATTGCTTTAAGGAATAAATTCTTCATCTAAAGGAGTGTTTTCTCTGAGTTGCTTTAATGCTCGATTCCTTAGTTGTCTTACTCTTTCTCTTGATACACCCAGTATTCTCCCGATTTCTTCTAAAGTATGCGGTCTTTTTCCTTCCATCCCAAAGTAATAGATAATGATTTTTCTGTCCCTTGGTTTAAGTTTATCCAGGCTGTATCTTATATCTTCTATGAATTTGTTCCTGTAATATTCTTCTTCCGGTGTTACAACATCTTCGGATATTACATCGAGGTATTCCAGATCGTCTGTATTTTTTATGGTATCGTCGAGAGAAATATCGTGTTTTGCGACTTTTATCGATTCTTCGATTTTTTCTACATCCGTATGAAGTTCTTCCGCGATTTCTTCTATAGAAGGTTCTCTGCCGATTTCTCGAGCCACTCTTTCCTTTGTTTTTTTGACTTTGAGCATTTTCCCTGCTCTGCTCATGGGTAGACGATAAGATTTTATATGTTCTGTTACTGCTTTCATTATAGCCTGCTTAACCCACCAAACGGCGTAGGATAAAAATCTGACACCTCTGCGCTCGTCAAATCGTTCTGCGGCTTTAATCAGACCTACATTACCTTCGTTAATAAGGTCTGTAAAAGGTGTTCCCATATTTCTGTAGGCTTTAGCTACAGAAACGACAAAACGTAGATTGGCTTCGACTAATTGCCTTTTTGCGTTTCGGTCGCCCAACCGAGCTTTCCTCCCCAATTCCTTTTCTTCTTCAGGAGTGAGGAGGTCATATTTTTGAATCTCCTGTAAATATACAGGAAGAGAACCTCTAACTTTTTTTATTTTTCTAACTCCCCTCTATACTTATAACTCTTATTGAGCCATCAGGCAAGTGTGTCAATAATACTAATGGTGGTTTAAATTCTTTTTTTGCCCTTAATAGGTCTTCTATACTCTCTATTTTTAAAGATTGGTTTTTATCCTGAACCAAGTTTATTGTACTGTTTTCTGGCATTCCTGCTTTGTCCGCGGGGCTTCCCTTTTCAATTCCACTTACAAATACTCCCTTTGGTCCTTTTTCTCCCCAAATTTCTTTAGCCTCGTTCGATGTAGAGGGTAAAAGTTGCATTCCCAGCCATTTTTCTCCTGATTCAGCTGCCTCAGATATTCCAGCGGATGGTCTTTTACCGAGTTTGACAGTTAAAATTTTCTCCGCCCCATTTCTCCAAACCGTTATCTTTACTTTTTCGGACGGATCCTTCGACGCAATCTCTTTTCTTAATGCATTGACGGTTGCTATCTTTTTATCATTGATTTTTAAAACAATGTCCCCTTCAGAGAGTCCTGCTTTATCTGCCGGCGTTTCTTCTTCTACTCTTTTTATGTAAACACCGGTTTTATGTGGATAGTTCAGGGCTTTTTTAATTTCTTCTGTTAGGTTTTCAGGTATTATTCCTAAATAACCCCTTTCAACTGTACCTGTTTCTATCAGAGATTCCAACACATCCATTGCGATATCTATGGGTACCGCAAAACCTATTCCTATATTTCCTCCGGTTTGTGAAACAATCATTGTGTTTACTCCCACAACTTTACCCTCGGAATTTATCAATGGACCTCCCGAGTTTCCCTGATTGATAGCCGCATCGGTTTGTATAAAATCAGCATAGATGTTACTGCTAAGAGATACAGAGGATCTTCCCTTTGCGGATACAACTCCTGCAGTTACCGTTCCAAGGAGTCCGAAAGGATTACCGATGGCAATTACCCAATCTCCAACTCTTAGATCTTCGACGCTTCCCGGATCGATATCGGGTAAGTCTCCCCCTTTTTTGATTCTGATAACAGCAACTTCTGTTTCAGGGTCTCTGCCAATGATTTCAATATCTTCTCCGCTAAATTTTCTTTCGTCGTTTAGAGAAACAGTTAGTTCTTCGGCATCTCTTACTACATGGTTATTTGTTAGTATATAATCCTTACCTTTATATTCGACTATAAATCCCGACCCCAACCATTTTTGTTCTCTCTCCACATTTTTTCTTTGACCTTCTCCGAAAAATCTTCTGAAAAAAGGATCGTCAAAAGGAGATCTGTATACTACGGTTCTTTTCCCTTCAATCGAAACTACAGCCGGAGAAGTCTTTTCTACTATTGGGGCGAAGGAAAATTCTCCCCCCACTGGATAAGTTTCCGTGGTTCCGTTTTCCGGTTTTGCTGTGAGAGAAAAACTCGCGGCTGTTATCACACCCACAAAAAAACCAATAATTGCTACAAGGGTAACAAAAAGAGCTCCGTATAAAATTATTTTTTTATTCAAAGATCCCCCTTTTTAAGTTTTTTGCTCCGGTTCAATTACAGTTAAGTTATTTAAGAAGGGCCAAATTCGTTTTTTACTTTGTTTCTTGTTTACGCTATTTTAACTTGCACTTCTTTGGCTTTATCTATTTTTGTTTTCGGAAGGGTAATCTTTACTACACCGTCATTGTATTTGGCTGTTATTTGTGATTGATTTATTTCCGTTGGCAATTTAACGGATCTCATAAAGTTACCATAAGAACGTTCTACACGAAGATATGATTCTTCTTCCCTTTTTTTCTCTTCTTTTTTTTCACCCTGTATAATAAGGTTGTCTTTCTTAACCGAGATCTTCAAATCCTTTTTCTCGATGCCAGGTATTTCTATATCTATTGTATATTTTTCTGTATCTTCTTTTATGTCCAGCAAAGGGTAAACTCCCCTGCTTGCGTTTATGTTCGAAAATCCCGCAAAAAAATCTTTCACTATATCATCAAAGTCTTCCCTTAGATTGAAAATCCTATCAAGGGGGTCATAACTTTTTATATCCTTCGAAGCCATACATTTCCTCCGGTTTAAGATTTTTTACACGATTATCAGTAAACATTATATTCATTATTTTCGATTTGTCAACCCCTTTTTTTGTATATTAAAGAATGCCCTCAGAGGGGAGAGGGCATTCTTTTAATAAGGAGGTTGTTATGTTCTTTTGTTAATAAAGACGAAAAAAAATACAAAAGGTTCCATAAGAAAATTAGAAATTAAAATTTAAAAAGTAAACATGGTAAACAGAAAACATTAAAGCCATTAACTGGGCACTTTTCGTCTGTAGTTTTTATGTGGTTTTATAAAAAAACTAAAAGCCAAAAGAGAAGAGCTTAATAGTTTAATTGTAGTATTCCCATTATTATACTGTTGCATAAAGTTTGGTATTGATTAGTATTATTCATAATAATGTGGTATTTGATAGATACTGGATTTTGTGGTCCTTATTTTAACATGGCGTATGATGAGTCTCTAATGGATTATGTAAGTAATAGAGAAACTGTTTTTTTGAGGTTTTTTAACTTTTCTCCTGTTTCTGTTTCTGTGGGTTATCATCAAAAGGCGGGGGATTGGCTGAAGGATTTGGAAAGTAAGGGTTTTCAGTGGGTCAGGCGCAGGACCGGAGGTAGGGCGATTGTTCATTCTTGTGATTGTACTTATTCTCTCGTTTTTCACCGGGATAATCCATGGATTGGAGGGAATGTAATCGACTCTTACGGTAAGATTTCTTTGGCTTTCAAAAAAGCGTTTGAGCTTTTGGGTATAAAGGCTTTTATCAAAAGGGGAGTGCTCAAGAACAGGAACAGTCAAAGCTCAAAAATGTGTTTTTCTTCGATATCGCTTGCGGATTTGTGTTGGAAAGACAAAAAAATTATTGGTGGAGCACAATATAGAGTTAAAGATGTTATTCTTCAACAAGGAACGATAATGTTGAAAAAGCCCCCTGGTTTTCCCTTGGGTTCTGGTATGGCTACAGTCGAGATGGCTGCAGGTAAAGAGGTAAAGTTAGATACCTTGAAATCCTTTATAATTAAGGGTTTTGAGCAGGCTTTTAATGTTTGTTTCGAAAAGTTCGACCGGGATCCGATAAAGGAAAGCAAGTTACTCCAATATGCGTCTGATAAATGGAATTTGAAAGGAGTGTCATGATTTTTTGTTTGGAGCTTTTGTATTGCAAAGTTAAAGAGATTGCCTGGTGGACTTGACAAAATCCTCTTAGTAGTTTATAATTACCTTAAGACCAAATAAGAGAGGTGTTTATGTTCAGGAAGAGTTCAATACTAGCTATGGATGTAGGTAGTAGTTCAGTAAAAACAGTGGTGGTTGAAGGGAGTATCAAAAGGCCGGTAATGACCAAGTGTAATATTACTCCTTTACCCTCTCATGCTATTGTTGATGGAGAAATGATGGATCGGGAAACTGTTCTTGGAGCTATAAAAGGAAATCTTGAGACGCTTGAGATTGACAACAAACAAGTTGTTAGCTGTATTTCTGGAAGAGATATTATAGTAAAAAAGATTAAGATGCCGAAAATGAATGAGACTGAAGCAAGAGAACAGATTAAATGGGAGGCGGAGCAGTATATTCCATACGACATTGAAGATATCTCTTTGGATTTTGAAATTGTCAATCCTGATGCCGGTGAGGATTCGATGGAAGTTCTCCTTGTGGGGGCAAAGAGAGATACGGTAGATGCGAGGATGAATCTTTTTAGAGAGCTTGGTCTTGAGCCAATAATGTTAGACATAGCAGCTTTTTCACTCCAGAATATATTTGAGTTCAATTATACGGTAAAGCCGAACAAGTTGGTAGGGCTTTTTGATATCGGAGCTCAATCCACTACTATGAGTTTTATTTCCGGGTCAGTAAATCATTTTACGCGTTCAGTATCAACTTCAGTTAATAATTTAATACAGGCTTTACAGCGAGAAGCCGGAATAGACGGAGAGCGGGCAATGGATATAATAAAATCCGGCAAAAAAGAAGATGTGGATCAATACGCGTATCAGAATGCTATGGAGAGTTTTCAGGACGATCTCGGAGTAGCTATAGAAAGAATTTTGCCGTATCTTCCGGAGGGTTTTGAGAATTTTAACGAAATTGTGATAAGTGGTGGAGGAAGTCTTGTTTCGGGGTTGCCTCAATTTTTGGAGGAGCGATTCGGAGGTCATACAGAAGTTATAAATCCGTTTATAAAATTTGAATACGATAGCGAATCTCCTTTTATTAAAGTGCAAATAGAAAAAGATGCTCCGGTTCTTGCCCTTGCTTTAGGGTTAGCTCTTAGGGGGATATAATATGATAAAAATCAATTTGGTGCCTGAGGAACAACGAAAGAAGGTAAGAGAAAAAAAGTTTAAAAAACCTACTTTGAGAATTCCTAAACTCGATATGATAGTTTCGGTTTTGGTTTTAGGCGGGGTTATAGCAATATGCGTTATTATATACTTAGCTCAACAAAAAACTCTTCGAGATCTAAGCAATAATATAGCGGCAGCGCAACAGGAGCTTGCGGCATTAGAGAAGGAAAGAAAAATGGTCGAAGATCTTGAAAATCGTCAGAGAGAGCTTAAAGAGTGGGTAACGCTTGTGCAAAATCTAAACAAAGGGCGATCTTTGCATTTTCACATTATGGATGAACTTAACAAGTTGAAGCCGGAATATATGTGGCTTATTAAATTTGACGAAAAAAATCTGCATTTTGAGTTAAACGGAAAAACCTTCTCAAATTACATGATTTCAAATTTTATGGATAAATTAAATGCTTCTTCTTATTTTAATAGTGTTAAATTAGATGAGATCAGAGAAACCGAGGAAAAAGAACATTCTGTTATTGGTTTTCAGCTATCCGGGAATATTACTCATGGAGGTGAAAATTGAAAGGAATGAAGGGTTCCATAATTGTATTTGTCCTTGCTATCTTAATAGGCTGCGGTATGTACTTTACCGTGATGAAGGAAAACAAGGAGAAAATAAAAGCCAAAACAGCAGAATATAAAGAACTGGAAGCCAAATTAACGAAGACGAGGGCGGTAGTAAAAAGGAAAAAAGAAGCCGCTAGAAAACTCAAGTTGGTTTCGGCAAGATGGGATCAAGCTAAAAAAATGCTGCCTACAGAGGCGAGCATTTCTACGTTGCTTACTACTTTAACAAAAAGAAGTTCAAAAAACGAGGTCAAAATAAAACATCTAAAGCCCCTGGGTAGAGCTTCAAAGGAAAAATATGATGAAATCAGGATTGAAATGGAAATCCATGGGGGTTATCATAATATTGGCAGTTTTATGGCTGATTTGAATAATATGGAAAGAATTGTAAATGTGAAAAATTTACGATTGATCCCGGGTAAGAGTCAAAAAAGCGAAGAAGAGGAAGAGGAGTATATTATTATTGCGTCTTTTGATTTATTAACCTATGTAACAAAAGGAGGGAAAGTTGAGGGGTAAAATATACTTTAAAGTTATTTTGGTGTTCTTGGCTTTCTTATTCTTATCGGGATGTGAGGGAGAAGGAGGAAACTTTTTTAATGAAATTTTGGCTAAAACTGTTAAGGTTTTCTCTCCGAAAAAAGAGGATGCTTTTGCCGGTAAAGCTGAAATGCTTAATCTTGTGACGTCCGCCGAAGATAAAGAGGAAGATATCGAGGCTGAAATGGATAGCGTTATGTTTGATTCTTTGCGGGATGTCGGAGAAGCGCTTAACTGGGTAAGGGCGTTTTACACGGACAGAGGGAAAAGGGATCCATTTTCTCCTTTATTAACTGGTACTCAAGCCGAAGAATCGAAAGTAAATGTAGATATCGCTGAGTTGTCCGGTATAATCTGGGTGAAGGATAAATACCTCGCGATCGTAAAAGAAGGAAACCGTGGATTTGTATTGAAACAGGGAGATCCGGTAGTAGGAGGCAAGGTTCAAAGGATTACGGAAACCTCAGTTACCTTTGTTCTTACGAAGTTCGGTGAACAGACGAAAATTACTTTATCTTTAAAAAAACAAGAGAGGTGATATATGTTTAAAAGAGTTTTTTTATTGTTTTTGTTGCTTCCTCTTTTTCTTTTAGGAAACCCTGAGGGAGAACCGGAATTAATAAATGTTGAAGTGAAAGATGTCGCTGGTTCTACGGAAATCGTTTTTACGCTTAGCGATTATGCCAGTAGTTCTGATTTTACTATGGATAATAAGATTGTTATAGATCTTCTTCAGACTAGGAGTGGGCTTGAAGGAAATTTATGGCAGATCAACAGGGGTGGAGTAGAAAGTATAGCTTTATCGTATATTTCCTCTGCTTCTTTGACAAGAGTGGTCATAGAGCGTTCGGGTAATTTTGAATATGAAATTTCTAATCCTGATGTGAACACCGTTACTCTAATACTTGCCAGTGACAATGCTGTTCCTTTTACGCCCTGGAGTGTTGGAAAAAGTGCTAAGAGAGAAGCGCAAGATAGGGGTGGGCGTTCTTATAAAGGGCCACAGGAGAGAGTTTCGATGAGGTTGGAAAATGCTGATCTGGCAACTACGCTTAGATCTATAGCTCAGGTTAGCGGTTACAATATAATAATCGGGGATGAAGTTAGGGGTACAATAACGGTAGAATTGGATAATGTTGAATGGGAAGAAGCTTTGGATTTAGTTCTTAAAACAAAAGGATATACTTATATAATTGAGAGTAACGTGATTAGGGTTGGAGACCCTCAGACTTTCGCGAAGGAAAGAGATGATATCGAACTATCCAAACCTATAAAGAGAGAAATTTTTGTTCTTGAATTCAGTACCCCGGCGGAAATACAGGGAGCGGTAAAAGCTCTTCTTTCTAAACGTGGAAATATAGAAAAGGATGACAGAACGAATTCTATCATTGTAAATGATATTGGTTCGAGGTTAGAATCCGTTGAAAGTTTAGTCGAAGCTCTTGATAAAAAGACTTTACAGGTTGCTATAACTTCCAGAATAATAGACGTCGATAGGACAGCTGCGAGGGAGTTGGGTATTTCCTGGTCTGCTACAGAATTGTCGTATACCGATTTTAATGTAACGGGAAGTATAGAAGGGAGAAATCCCCCGGATCCCGCTTACGGAACATTTGTTAATATTGCTACAATCCAAGACTGGGGAGTACTTGCCGCAAAGTTAGTTGCTATGGAACAGGATCAGAAGTTAGAAATTAATTCGAATCCCAGAGTTACTACCGTGAATAATAAGGAAGCTACCATATTCGGCGGGAAAAGATTTGCTGTAACCACGCTGGATATTAATGGTCAACCAGTACAGAGATGGTACAGGGCAGGTATCGAGTTAAAAGTTACTCCGCACATAAACGCGGCTGGCGATATTACAATGGAAATCGGTATTGAAATGAGCGATGTTGTTCCGGGAACTGATAATACAGTGGTTACAGAGACTCGGTCGGAGACCGAGACCCTTGTAAAAAACGGACAGACTCTTGTAATAGGTGGGTTTTTCAATAAAACCATTACGGAGAAAAGAACGGGTCTTCCTATCTTAAAAAGTATTCCTTTAATTGGTTTGTTGTTTGGGCATACCACGACGGAAGAAAGAAAAAGGGAAGTTTTAATATTCATTACTCCCCATATTGTTGAAGCCGCGGGAGAGAAAAACCTTTAGATATTAGAACCGTATGGAGATATTAAATTTGCCGCCGAAGCTGGTAGAAGTCATATTTTCTAGCCGGCGGTTGACATCATTTCTGTAGTTGAGTGATAGGCCTCCGGATATCATTTCGGAGAAAGTGTAATTGCCGCCGAGACTAACATCGATTGATTTGGTGTCTTCTCGATAGTTCTTATCTCCCTCAGAACCGATTCCGTAACTCACATTATCCCTGTATTTAAAAGAGGCGTTAAGGTTTATAGGTTTGTCCCATTTGATATTTCCAAATAAAGGTATTGATAGTCCGGATGGGGAAGGTTTTAAAGTATATGAACATTGAACTGATAAGCTTTTAGTTTGATAATTTATTTCAGGCATATTGGAAGGATAATTTTTTCCCGTATTATATTGAGGTGTTATATTAAACCTGAGCCCATTTTTCATGTTTAAATCTAAACCAGGAGAAATGACGAGTGAAGAGGAACCTTCAGAGTATTCGTTATTCAGACCTTTTGTATAAGAAGAATCCTTTTTTATTGATATGGATAGATTTGTGCGCCGCACGAAGCTTGAAAGGAATGGTATGTATTTTTGAATATTTGGTACACTGATATCGATATCAGGAAAAGTTAAAGTTACATCTTTTTTAGCGATAGTAGTACTTTGTAGTAGTAATTGATCGGGGACTTTTTCGGTGAGTTTTGCTCGTATTTTTACGTCTATTTTGGATGTGGATAATCCTGAAGACGCGGAGTAATTTATATTTAAATATCCGCCATCGGTATTTTTTATACTTTCAAAAAGATTTGAGTCAGGTATGGTTTCTAATCCGTATCTAAATCTATAATCCGGTTTGGAATTCAAATAAGCGAATGTTCCGGTTTTATTGAAATTCGCGGAGAGTTTAACTGGAGATATGATCTTTGAGACCTTCGAAATAAGAGGTATTTTTTCGAGTAGTGAGTTTAACTCAAAATTATCGTTTATTGTTATAGTTCTGCTCTGGCTACATTTTCGGACATCGAGAGAATCTCCCAGAGATTTGGAGTAATCTATACTGTGATCCTGGTCAAAAGAACTTTTGTAAGTTATATTTAGATTATTTATTCCCAGAAAATCAGATGAATGGCTGGCGCTAAATTCTTCATTTAAAGAGGCATCCTGTCCAAGATCGCTAAAAAAGTTCTTATCGGAAAAGGATTCTCGTTCTCGTAAATCGTTTTTAGTTGTGATCGAGTAGTCCAGGTCTATCCATCTTATTGGTTTATAGTTGATGTTTCCGATGTTTGTAATATCCTTTTTTACAGGAGAAATACCTTTGTCATATGTAGAGTCTTTGTAGTTATATCTATTTGTTTGGCTATATTCGTAGGTTGTTTTTAGGCGAATATTTGTAGGAAGCAGAGAAGAAGATTGTCCTCCAAAAATAGGCGGTGAGAGAGAGGGTAGCCGCAAATTATAATTTGCGGAAGCTGTGGAGCTTTTAGTAGTGTCTGTGCTTTTAAAAGGGTTAAAATTATCCCCTTCCCTGTATGAACCGCTGAGTTGTAAATTTCCTAATGTATTTTTCAAAAGCCAGGGATCAGAGGTGGAGTTTCTTGAGATATTTATAGTGAGATTTTTTGAATATCCCCTATCGGTTAGAGAATCCGCTTCCTCTGCAGGAAGGGGTACATCTGAGTTTATTCTATACACAGGGGTTTTCTCACTCTGTGTAGTACTAAAAGTAATCGGGCAGTCTAATATTCTATTCAGGAATTTGCCGGCATTAGCAGTTATTCTGAAAGTTTGTGAAGAAACTTCTTTATCGCCCAGGTTCCTTAAAGCGTCTAAGGAGCTTTTGTAATTGGCATTTTTTTTGTTGATTTTATATGAAATCCCGGTTATAAAATCTCCAACATTTGTGGAGAGGTTGAGACTTATATCATTTCCTCTTCGGTTGTCAACGTTTTTAAAGATGATATCATCAAACAAAATTTCCCCAGTCATGGTTTCGGAAGATGGATTGATAACCCCAAGCTGAACGAATACAACGTTTTTCAAAGAAGGATTTCCTTTTAATGAATAGTCTCCCCGGACTGTATCGTTATTGACTTTTAAGTCTGTGAAATTATCAAGTACAACTTCAAGAGTATCCCAATCGTCTTCTTCGGTAATAGTGGTACTGAATTGATAATAATTTGTGGAATCTTTTAGGAATCTTAAGAATATTCTTGCTGAATCCGTTTCGGATCCAATGTATTTAGCGTAAAAATTTAAAGTTTTATATAGACGAAAATCATAACCATTAGCGCTATTCTCAATAGGTAATTCGAGATAATTTTCAATTACACAATAGTTGCCGGCTTTCAAAGAATCTATCTCCAATGAGAGGGATTGCTCTTTTAAGTAGGTGTTGCTCAAAACATTTCTTTCCCGTTCGACGGGAGCAACGTAATCATCGTCTTCCCGGGTGTTTTTTTTTCCTATTTTAAAACTCCCCCCGTTTGGATTCAAGAAATCATTTGAAGTAAAGCGTACACCTTTGTTTTGCCATTTGTTTCCAACTAATCCAACTTTTGCTATTGTTATTTTTGTCTCTTCATCGAATCCCCGCAACCATATTCTTGTATATTCAATATTCCTCAGAGAAGGATTTCCGGTTTTCTCATAAGTCAATGAGTCCGTAAGAGGTATTTTAAAAACTTTCCAGCCGTTTAACCCTTCCTTTTCCAGGTATTCAGTCGAAGAAAGATCTATTCTATACCTAAAAAAGCTGTTATTTCTTCTTTCGAGCGCGAAATCCCTGTTTAAGTCTTCAGAGTCAAGTTTTCCATTCCCTTCTTTATTATGGCGTCTTAATGAATCGGTATAGGATCCGCTTCCGCCGTAGTAATCGTCGATTCCATCGTCTAAAGAGTCTGTTTGATATTCCCAATTCCCGTCGTCCCATCTGATTCCGTCCAAACCTGTATCTTCGCCAGTTTGCAGGATCCCGTCAGAATTTTTATCCTCTTTGTCGAGTGTGCTGTTTGGAGGTATAATTGTCAAATAATTTCCAGTCGGATCCCTTCCTAATCTAGGAATATCCTCATTCATCTTGTCTCCCATATCGAATATGAGTTCTCCTTCTTCTCCGAGAACCCATATCTCGAGAAAGTTTTTCTGAGAAAAATCCTGCTCCGAAGAAAAAGCTTTCATAATGCCGCCCCAGCTTTCGCTTGGATCCGGGATGGAAGTGTTTGGCTGAAAATTCAATATAAGCACACTTGTTTGGTTTTCATCATAATTAGCACTGGCGTATTCGGAAAATATTCTGCTTTTTGAGTAGCGCTTATTTGTAAACCAGTCTAATTTGCCCAGATTGCTAATACTCACAGAGTTATCTGGTTGACTGCTGTTGTACCATGCTCTTTCAAGTAGTTCCAGATTGTAGGAAAGATCAACAGATTCCATATCGTCCAGATAGCTTTTTCCGCTTGTTGCGGGGTTTGGCATGGAGAAACCATAGTCGCCGTCAATATTGATACGCGATTTACTGTCTTTATCGACAAGGGGTAGTCGACTAAAAAACTGACTTAAAAATTCAGGCTCTTTTTTTAACGAAAAATTTATATTTCCAGTTGTGATATTGGACGGCTCTTTTCCGACAGAAGAATGGAATACTCCTTTATCCGAGCGAGAAAGAAAATTTATGTTGAAGTTGAGCCTGCTGCCTTTAAATGGTTGTGATTGAACGTTAGCCTTTGCTTTATATTGTGAGTCGAAGGAAAAGAAAGGCTGGCTTTTAAACGTATAGGTTATTTTCGCGTCCGGGGGTAGAGCTGCTTCTTCTTTTATTGTTACTTCCCCTGTTTGATAATTTATGTCATAGTGCGTACCTTTTGTAAGAATTTTCCCCTCTGCTGTAATTTGTTCGGAACCCTCGATGATAAAACCTCTTTTTCCTTCCAGTGTGAAACTTTTTGTGGAAGAAGATGTTGTTGTGATGATAATTTCGTAGTTTTGTCCGAATTCGCCGGTTGGAGGAGGTTCTTCTCTGTAAATTTCAGAAACCGTATCCGCGCCAAGCCTGGGATTTAAAAAAGGGAATTGATCCGGAAATGCAATATCTCCGTGTTCCCAAATGATCAATCCGGGTTTTGGACGCCCCTGATTATTGGCGGAAATTCCCAGAATGTTTACAAATAAACTATCGCCACTCCCCGTGGATTGATTGTTTTCACCTACAACAATTTTATCTATTTCAATCGTAATATCTGATGGTGTTGTCGTGCCAATTGAGTAGACGTTTCTCATTTGTAAGTACCAGGATGTATCGCTTGGAACGGGATTACTCAATTTCAAAGCATAAAGTTCTAAAGTATCACCAGTTAGATCGCCGAGTGTGTCTATATTACCTGTAGAATCAGCATAAATTAAATATACACCTAAGTAACCTTCAACCCTATTCTTGAGATAAAAATAAGGTATTTTTTTGTTACCTGGTAATATGAGTTCTCTAAATTCATACTCTACTTCTTTATCCAATGGCTTAAAAGGAAATTGATTAATATAATTTCCGTTGAAACTAAATAAGGTATATGTCGGTAATTCCCCATCTAAATTTGTAGGGTAACTTCTGAAGAGCTTGTATTCTATCAAAGAATCCGAGGAGGGGTTTGGTAAACCTGTATAAAAGTATCGCTCTCGCACATAGTCTTTTTCATAGATTGTTTTCGAATAAGAGCTTACATCAATTGATCCGGAACCTTCTCCCTCATAAGATTCTAACTTTCCCGCGCTCAAATCAAAGGAAGTTGAACCTACTTTTCCTCGCGTAGAGATTCCGAAAGTTTTTTCTCCTCCGAGTCCCTGTATATCTCCGATGTGCAGTTCTTGTACTATATCATCTTCGATCTCCGAATCCATGCCGGATGCTCCGCCGTACCAGATTTTCAAATCGTTATCCTGTTCGGCTCTTTCTGAATTGTGATCGATTTGAACGTGTATTTTAGTCCCTATCGTTCCTTTTATATTTGCATCGAGGTTCTGGTCCAGTATTATTTGAGGAAATGCGGGAGATGACTCATGGTAAGAGTAAGTATATTTGGTTCTTTCTACTTCCAGAGCGATGTCCTGTTTTCCGTTAATGGATAGATGCCCTCCTTCTCCTATTATATTAGTTAGTCCCCTGGGCATATTTAAGTCGAGGTCGATATCCTGAAATATTCCTTCAGAGGCTCTGGCTTTAGAAGCTTCCGCTGAACTTTTTCTGATTTTTTTGGTTAAGAGTGTTCTGAAATTGTTCTTGAATGCCTCATCGCTCAAATTTTCGATAGTTTTTTCTGGTTCCGCGTACAATAAGTGTCCATTATAATAATAAGTAGTGATGATAAAGTTATCGGAGAGAGTCGAATTTTTCGATAATTCTCCCTGGTAATAAAGATTAACCGGAATATTTGAAAGATTTGAGTAGGATAATAATAGAAGGAGATTAAGCATTTGCCATTTTAAATGCTGTTTTAATAGCTGCTTTCATACTGCCGGGGTTCGCGATACCTTTTCCTGCTATGTCGAAAGCGGTGCCGTGATCGGGAGAAGTGCGAGGTATAGGTAACCCTAGAGTAATATTTACTCCTTTCCCAAAACCTTTTATTTTAAAAGGAATCATTCCCTGATCGTGATAAAGAGCAATTGTGCAATCTTTCTTTTGTGAATTCCAATATGTATCTGCCGGGAAAGGGCCATCTACATCGAGTCCTTTTTCTTTTAATTCTTGTATAGCGGGTTTTATTATTTTTTCTTCTTCGTCTCCGAAAAGTCCTGAGTCTCCGGCATGCGGATTAAGAGCTAGGATTCCCAGTGAGGGTTTTTCTAAATTCCAATAACGGCGCAGATATTTATCCGTGATAAGAGCCTTTTCTTTTATTAGTTTTTTGGAAATCGTCCGTGGAATTAAAGAGAAAGGTATATGAGATGTAACAAAGGTTACTTTTATTCCGGGTGCTGCCATCATCATTACGAATTTTTCGGTAGAGAATTCCTTAGCAAGGATTTCAGTGTGTCCCGGATATTTATAACCGGTAAGATGAAGAGCTTTTTTGTTTATTGGAGCTGTTATTATTGCTTTGCATAAACCTTGTTTTGCAGATTCTATGGCTTTTATGAGTGACTTGTAAGCGATTTTGCCGTTAGCGGGGCTTATTTTTCCTACATCGAAATTTCCCTCGATGTTAAAGATTTCAGCTTTTTTGGGAATTTTAAGGTGTAATGTTTTCGAGTAATAAGTGATAGCTTCTTTATTTCCAAAAAGAATAACTTTAGGATGAAAATCAGAGAGGGCTTTAAGAGTAACCTCTATCCCGATCCCTCCAGGGTCTCCGAGTGTAATTGCAATCATTTCTAATTATATAAGACTTTTTTTCTAATCTGAAAGTTCGACTCAGATTTTTTTGATAAAAATATGTTTTTTTTCCTTTTCCAACCATTCATCTATCAACTGTAACATTTTCTGTTGCATCAATGCTCCGCTCAATCTGTCTTTTATTTCGGAAAACTCTGGTATTCTGTTTTTCTCTTTAGAATTTATTTTTAAGAGGTGAAAATTATTCCCTTCTAATAGAGGTTCACTTATTTGCTCTACTTTCATTGTGTCGACCATAGTTGCAAGTCCCGGAGAGAGTGCCTGGATTGGTACAGGTCCTATAAATTCTATTTTATCAAAAAAAATAGTATCTGTTCCGCTGCTCCATTGTTTTCTTATTTGTAGAGCTTTTTTCTCTGCTGATTTAATTTCTTCTTCGCTAAATGTATATTCCAGCAATATTTGTGATAGATTTAGGTTTATTCCTTCTCTTTTATCTAATTTTATTATATGATAACCGGTAGGGGACTCGAATATTTCCGCTTCTCCTTCTTTGAGTTCTAATACTCCGGTAAGGTGAGGGGGTATATCGTTTGGGGTAAACTTTCCCAGTTTTCCTTCGTAAGGAATAGTAGCTACGTCGTCGGAGTATTTTTTTACAAGCGAAGAAAAATCCACCCCTCTTTCATACTCTGTAAGCACTTTTTTCGCTTTATCCAACAAATAGTTGTTATCAGGTGAAAGTATAGGGATTTGAATTTTACCGATAGTGACTATTTCGGGGATACTAAAAGAATCTTTATGATTCTGGTAAAATCTCTGGATTTCAGCTGGTGAGACTTTTAATCTTTCTCTGAATTTCATGCCAATGAGTTTGTTCGTTAGAATCTGAACTTTTACTTGTTCGTTATAAAGTTTGTCAACATAATCATTTGTGAGCAGGGCGGCAATTCCGGGAGTGTTTGCTGTTATTTCGTTTTTCATTTTAGATATTTCTTCTTCGCTTACTGTCAATGTTTCTTCTTGTGCTATATATTCTATGACTTTATTGTTAATTACTTTATCAATTAGGTTGTCATATCCAACTCCGGGATAAAACATTGCAACATATGTTATTTCTTCTTTGGTTATGGGTTCTCTATCGACAACGCACACAAGTTCGTCGAAAGCCGAAAGCAAACATAGAAATAAAAGCATTTTTATTCAGTAGGTGTGGGTAATCCGGGAGCGCTTATCGGAATTCCCAATTCCTTTTCCAAAACCTCAGGGTATATTTCATAGGAGTATACTCCTTTTAGGGAGTCTACCAGGGCTTCAGACCTTTGTTGGAATTTATCTGTTCTTATTTTCAACATTATTGATTGCGCCACATTTTCATATTCTACGGGAGATTTTTTTATTGAGTGTAATTTAATTATGTCATAGTTAAATTCCGTTTGGACAACATTAGAGAATTCCCCCGGTTTTTCAAGTTCAAAAACGATTTCTTCGAAGAGGGGATAGGAAGAAGTGAGGTCTCCTTTTCTAAAAGACCCAAGGCGGCCTCCGTTTGGTGCGGTCTCATTGTCAGTAGAGTGTTTTTTTGCTAACTGATAAAAGCTCGCTCCCTTTTTAAGTTGAGATAGAACTTCTTCTGCCTGGGCTTGTGAGTTAAAAGACATATGTGATACTTCTCTGATGGAATTAAATTCATCTTTATGTTGTTCAAAATAACCTCTTGCTTCTATATCTGAGACAAATTGGACTGCTTCTAGTATTTCCTGTATATACGCTCTTGTTAACAGTTGTTTCTTGATTTGCTCAAGTCTTTCTTTTATTTCCGGGTCGTTCAATAGGCCTTTTTTTAGGGCGTCTTTATAAATTATTTCGTTAGCAATCCAATTGTCTAATATTGCTTGCCTGTTTTCAGCAGTTGTTTGCATTAACATTTGCGGGGGTATCTGCTGCAGGAAATCTTCCATAGTTAAAGTTGTGTTTTCAACTTTAGCTAATATTTTCCCTTCTTTTTCTTCTCCTTTTTTGCAGGCTGTTGTCAATAAAATCCCGACGAATAAGATTACATATAAGTTTTTCATTTTAAGCATTAAAATTACCTCCTTAATAGGGTTTTGCCCCGTTTTAGGACAATATTTTTAGTCTATATTTTTCCTTGTTTTGTTCGTAAATTTGTTTTCCGATTTGCTGTGCCTTATATACTTTGTAGTCGTTCCTTATAGTAGTTTTAACATCATTATAATTCTGTTTGTAGCTTTTCTTTATGTCTGTTACTTTTATTATTGCCCAGCCGATTTCAGTTTCAAAGGGTTCTGAAATTTGTCCTTTTTTTAACTCAAAGGCGACTTGTCCTATACTACCCAGCTGATTGTTCTTAATATAACCTATCTCTCCGCCTTGTTTTTTTGCTCTTCCAATTGATACCTCTTTCGCAAGGTTTTTGAAATTCTCTCCGGAAATAAGTTTATTTCTTGTTTCACGAGCTTCACTTTCTTTTTTTACTTCGATTAAAGAAACTTTTCTTTTTGGTGCTACTACATATTTTTCCGTGTTATTTTTATAAAAATCTTTTAAATCTTCTTCTGTTTCTTTAATTATAGATAATATTTCCTTATTTTTGAAAAAATCTATAGTAGCATCTCTCAAAGCGCGGTTGTGATTTTTTGCCATTGAATTCTTTCTTTGAGCCCCTGTTCTTTTGCATATTGCTATGAAAACATTATTTAAAATTTGTCTATATATGAAATTTTTAATTGATGCTTGACTTTGTAATAAGGAAAAGTCTCCCGATTGATGTAGGTCTTGTAAAAAATTACTTATTTTGTATTTTCCTATAGAGCTTTCCGCCAGTATTATTTCTAAATCTTTATTCTGGAATGCCGATTTCACAGGAATAGGATTTTTCTCTAACTGTGATATTTTTTCGGATAAAAAATCAAGGTTTTTTTGATTGAATTTTATATTTGCTATCCACGGAATAGATCTGTTTATTATTTTATTTTGTTCAATAGAAGAGTTATATCTTGAAAGTTGCATTTTGAATTTGGGATTAGTAATTTCTTTCAGCATAATTTCTTTATCGATGCTGCTTTCTCCGTTGTGGTATTTGATGTCGGTTATCTTGACTATATTCCAGGTGGGACCGTTTTTAAGTGGAAGCGAAATTTCCCCCTTATTCATGGTAAATACTTTTTGAAAAAAGGGTGGCAACTTAGGAGATAGACGAAATGAATAGTCTAAAACTCCTTTGGAATGTCTTATTTCCGGATTAAACGAATATTCCTCTGATATTTCCCCGAAATCTTTGCCGCTCTGCACTGCAAGGTAAGCTTTTAAAGCTTTAGATAGATTTTGTGTTTGAATAAGCTGTATATTTATTGTTTTCCTGGAAAGCTTGTAATAGGCTGCGAGTTCATAAAGTGAAGGGTCGGAAAATTTTTTCATATATGAATTTAGGGCTGTTCTTGTTATTTGTTGATGAAAATTTCGGTCTATTCTTGTTTTTACTGAGTCATCGTATCCTTTTTCTTTTGCCAACTCAAAAAAAATAAAATTTTGAAGATGTTGTTCCAGAGTTAGATTCTCCGGTATGTCTTCTTCAAAAACTTTTTTATTTGCAATTATAGCAACAGGCTTTTCCTTAGAAATAAAAGAAAAAGCAGAAATTAAAGCCAAAAATATCATAAGTTTCCTCCAGAATTTTTTATGGTAACATAAGTTATATTCAATATAAGTCAAGAGGTGTGTTTTACAGTTTAAGACGTTTCAATTTGTTAAATGTTCCCTTATATATTGTCTTGAAATTTTGAGAAATCTTTTGAGTTGACATAGGATAGCTTTCTTTTATCATAGTAGATATAGAGGTTAAGATGAAAAATAAAAAAATTGCTCCGTTTGGATCATGGCCTTCGCCGATAAAAGCGAAATTTATTGCCGCAGGGCATATTCGACTGGGGCAAATTGAGGTTGATGAAAATCAAGTGTATTGGGTCGAAAATCGTCCCTCTGAAGAGGGACGTAATGTGATAGTCGCACGGAATTCTAAAGGTGAGAATTTCGACGTCATTCCTTCCTTTTATAATGCGCGTACGCGAGTTCATGAATATGGGGGTGGAAGTTTTGCTGTCAAAGATAAAATTATTTGTTTTTCAAATTTCGAAGATCAGAATTTGTATATCAAGATACCCGGGGAAGAAATAAAACCTTTGACGGGAAATAATAATGCTCGTTACGCGGATTTAAGTATCGATATGAAATTTAAGAGAGTTCTATGTGTAAGGGAAAAATATAGTAATTCTAAAAAAGAACCCGGTAATTCAATTGTCAGTATTTCGCTTGAATCTTCAAATGATGAAAAAACCCTGATTTGGGGTAATGATTTCTATTCTTCTCCCAGGTTAAGCCCTGACCGTAGAAAAATCGCGTATTTAACCTGGAATCATCCCGAGATGCCATGGGATGGAACTGAATTATGGGTTGCCGATTTGAACCCGGATGGTTCTATAGGTAAAAAAGAAAAAATCGCAGGTGGTAAAAAAGAGTCTATTTTCCAGCCTGAGTGGTCTCCGGACAATGTCTTGTATTTTATATCTGATAGAAATAACTGGTGGAACATTTATAGGTTTAATAAGAATAAAGTTGAATCTCTTATTAAGATGAAGGCAGATTTTGGTTTACCTCACTGGGTTTTTGGACTTTCGACTTATGCTTTTTACTCGGGCAATAAAATTGTTTGTTCGTATACAAAAAAGGGAAAATGGTTTTTGGGACTTTTAAATTTGGAAACAAAAAATTTGGATTTAATAAAGACAAAGTATGACACTATTTCTTGCGTTAAGATAATGGGGGAAAATCTGATTATGATAGCAGCTTCTCCACGGCAGTCTCCGTCGATTATCAGTTTGAATATTAATACGAGAAAAAGCAAAGTTTTAAGACATTCCGCAGATAATTCTATTCCTTTGGAATATATTTCTGTGCCGAAATCTATGGTTTTTCCTTCTAATAGAGGAGAAGAAGCCTACGGATTTTACTATTCTCCCAAAAACAAGAAATTTAAAGGGCCCAGAGGAGAAAAGCCCCCTCTTATAGTTATGGTTCACGGTGGGCCTACATCCTCTGCATCGACAGAGCTGGATTTAAAAAAACAGTTTTGGACGAGCAGAGGTTTTGCGGTTTTTGACGTTAATTATGGGGGGAGTTCGGGATACGGGCGTAATTACCGAGACAGGTTGAAAGGTGGGTGGGGTATCAAAGATGTAGATGATTGTATAAACGGAGTAAAGTTTTTGGTAAAAAAGGGAAAAGTCGACGGAGAGCGTTTGATAATAAGAGGCGGAAGCGCGGGTGGTTATACCGTGTTATGCGCTCTTACTTTCAGAGATTTTTTTCGAGCTGGGGCTTCTTATTATGGAGTAAGCGATCTTGTAAAATTAACCGAGGAGACTCATAAATTTGAATCTCATTATCTCGATTCTCTTATTGGAGAATATCCCGAGCAAATAAAACTTTATAAAGAACGTTCTCCTATAAATTCCGTGGGTAAACTTCGTGTTCCTGTAATATTTTTTCAAGGGGTAGAAGATAAGGTCGTTCCTCCGGAACAATCCGAATCGTTTGTATCTGTTTTAGAGAAAAAAGGTGTTCCTGTTTCATATATTCTTTTTGAAAAGGAGCAACACGGATTTAGAAAGGCACAAAATATTATGCGTTCCCTTGAGGCTGAATTATACTTTTACTCACGTGTATTCGATTTTGAATTAAAAGAAGAGATAGAGCCCGTTCCAATTAAAAATTTATATACATAATCTGTTTTTAAAGGGACCGGGATGAAACGGTATTTCTCTTCTGCGTTTCCGTATTATAAAAACTTGTTTTTATAATACATTGATTGAAATCCTAAAAACAAAAAACCCCCTTGACAAAATCCAAAATTGTATTATACTATTGATACAATATTATGGAAATTGATAAAAGTAAACCAATTTGGAGGCAGATAGTCAAGGAAATCAAAGAGAGGATTTCTCGAGGTGATATCGAAAAAGATGTGCCGACAGTGAGAGCGCTCGCGGAAGAGTTGGGAGTCAATCCTAATACCGTGGCGAGGGCGTACAGGGAAATGGAAAGAGAGGGTGTTGTGAAGAGTTGGGTTGGGAAGGGAACGTGGGTAAAGAAAGGTTCTCGAGATAAGCTGAAAGAAGAAATGGTCTACGAAGTAGTTAGTGATTTTGTTAAAAATTTAACGTCCATGGGGTTATCTAAAAAAGAAATAAAAAAATTAGTGAGGAAAATCGATGATTGAGGTTAAAAAATTAGTAAAGATATATAATGACGTTTACGCGGTAAACGGCATAGATTTAACGATTGAGGAGGGTTCTTTTGTTGGGCTTGTCGGACCTAACGGCAGCGGAAAAACCACTTTTCTAAAACTCCTTTTCGGTTTTTGTCGCCCGACTTCAGGTGTTATAAAAATCGACGGAAAAGCCCCCGGAGTGGATTTAAGGTCGGAAATCGCTTTTTATCCCGAATATGATTCAACTTATCACTGGATGAAAGCGCGAGATTTGATAAATTGGTATGCTGGTTTCTTTTCTGATTGGAATAAGGATAAAGAAAAAGAGCTTATCGATTTCTTTGATCTTCCGGGACACAGATATGTGGCTCATCTGTCGAAAGGTTTTCGGGCGAAATTAAAATTGATTTTAACTCTCAGCCGAGACGCGAAAATATTTCTTCTCGATGAGCCTCTTTCAGGAATAGATCCTGCTTCGAGAGCAAATATAACATCGGGTATCCTTAAAGCTTATAAGGAAAATCAAACATTTATTTTTTCAACACATATAGTAGCGGACGCGGAAATGCTCTTTGAAAGAACTATATTTATGAAAGAGGGTGCTGTATTTATGGATGGGAAGTCTGATACGCTTAGAGAAGAGTACGGAAAATCGATGGACCAGATTTTTAAGGAGGACCTCTATGGGAAGACTGTTTAGAAAGGAGCTTCTGGGAGAGAAAAACTGGATTATTGGTTTTTGCGGTTTCGTACTCGGTGTTAATTTGTTATTTTTTCCTTTAACTAAGGTTACTGAGGGTTTTATGGCTATGGTTGTCATATTTTTTACTCTTCCCGCTTTTCCTCTAATGGCTTTGGTCAGGGCTTTTTCAATATTAAAAAACGAATGGGACTCGAATACAAATTTTCTGCTTCTATCTTTACCGGTAAGAGGCTATAAGATAGTCTTAAGCAAGGTTGGAGTTTTAGGAGTCGAAATATTCCTGTACGTGCTTCTTGTTTTCCTTATACCCTATATCATGTTGACGGGTTTTACCGAAGAATTCAGTATAGATATATTGACTTTTTTAAAGATATGGTTTTTAACCGCGTTTAGAATTTTTCTTATTGTTCCATTCGCTATGTTTCCTTATCTTCTCGGCAGGGTCGTTCCTAAAGCGAAAGGCTGGATTACTGCCGGAAGTTTTGTCGCGGTTTTTTTAATATATATTCGATATTTGCATTTTGGAAGTAAACTCTTTTCTTATCTTCCGGAGATTTCTATGAGATTTACTTTAGCCGGAGATGTTGAAACTTTTAGTTTGAATATAGCGACTATGACGGCGACATTCTTATTCGGCATTATTTTAATTGCAGCCTCTTGCTTTTTAATAGAAAAAGCGGAATTATAATATTAAATTTAAGGAGGTAAAATGGAAAATCACGTAAAAGCGGTAGGAATAATTCACATAGCTTTTAGTGTATTAGGAGTTATAATGGGCGTTGGTGTATTTACGATATTAAATCTTGTTGCAAGAATGCCGGATGTAGATGAAGAAGCTATACGTATTCTTCAGACAATTGGGTTTGTTTTGCCCTGGTTCTTTATAGTTCTCTCGTTACCCGGGATAGTAGGTGGAATCGGGCTATTAAAACAACAGGGTTGGGCAAGAATACTCATTCTTATCAAATCTTTCCTCGATTTAGTATCTTTCCCAATTGGTACCGCAGTCGGCATTTACTCTATATGGGTACTATTTGACAAACGTACAGAAAAGATATTCGCTAAAAGCAAGAAATAGATACCGGATACCGGATCGATTTAGGATTGGCAGATAAGTAGGAAGTTTAACAAGGATTATAGAATTAGCTGCAAAACAGGAGGGACGAGCAAGGGTTATAAAAAACGCTTAACCCTTAATCCCTGAATTGCTACTTTGCACTTCTTCTAATCCTTTTGTTTTTTCTGTGTTTCTGTGTGATACTAATTTGGGGGTAGGTCGTTGGGTTTAAACAACGCAAATGTCTCTTTTTTGTTTTTTCTTTGTGCTCTTCGTGTACTTTGTGGTTCAATTAATTGTTTGGTTGTGGGATGAATATTCCCTCTTGACTATTTAACTTTTTTTGTTTAATCTGTCTATTAAGGAGGTGATACTTTGAAAAACAAAAGATATTTTTTGCTAATTATTGTACTTCTAGGACTTGTTTTTATTAGTTGTGCTCCGGGCAACGAAGAATGGAATCAGGAAATCAATCCGGGAAACGAAGCCGGTTTCTGGGCAGGAATGTGGCACGGCGCAATAATTATAGTAACTTTTATTGTAAGCCTTTTTACTAATGATGTTGGTCTGTACGAAGTGAATAACACCGGCTGGCCTTACAATTTAGGTTTCATAATAGGTCTTAATATATCTATAGGAGGTATGTTCAGTGGCGGTAAGAGAAAAAGGAGACATTAATAAGAGTTATATAGGGGGGATAATAGAGTATAAGAAATTAATAAACGATACCGATATCCCGGTTCTGGGTCTTGGTACATGGGAAATAGGTGGGGGTATGAGTAGAGATGCAAGCAAGGACACCGAAGGTATTACCGCTATAAGGAAAGCAATAGAGATTGGATATACTCATATAGATACAGCGGAGATGTATGGTGCCGGACATTCCGAAGAATTAGTCGGGGTGGCTATAAATAATTTAGACAGAGAATCGCTTTTTATTACCACAAAGGTCCTGCCGCAGCATCTGCGATATGACGATTGTATTAAAGCCGCTGAAGGAAGTCTTAGAAGACTCCAAACGGATTATATAGATTTGTATCTTATTCATATACCAAGTGCGGAAATTCCGATAAAAGAAACAATGCGAGCAATGAATTTTTTAATCAGGCAACAGAAAATAAGATTTATAGGAGTAAGCAATTTCTCATGTGAACAATTAAAAGAAGCGCAAGGTTGTACTGAGAATAAAATCGTAAACAATCAAATAGAATATAATCTACTTACAAGACATTTCGGTATGTATAACGAAAATATCGAGTCGGAGATAGTTCCTTTCTGTCAGGAAGATGATATTATAATTACGGCATGGAAACCTCTCGCTAAAGGAAGATTGTTTCAAGAGAGGAACAAATTATTAGATGAAATTTCGGAGAAATATAATAAAACACGTAGCCAAATCGCGATAAACTGGCTTATTACAAAGAAGAATATAATTACTATACCAAAATCGACAAATACCGAACACCTTAAGGAAAATCTGGGTGCTATGGGCTGGCACCTTAAGCCGCATGATATGAAACGATTAGACGAGGAATTCAGGTAAGATTGATTATGGCAAAATACAAGTGTCCGAAATGCGGAATGGAATTCGATAAACCTGGTAAGTGTTCAATGTGTAATGTTGACCTCAGGGAAGTTTTCGAAGAAGAAACCTGCGAACACTCTGAACATAAAGAAATGAAACACGAGCACCATGAACATCATGGACATCATGACCACACGGAACATTATAAACACATGGTTAAAGATTTTAAAAAGAGATTTTTTATTTCCGTCATTGTTACAATACCTATATTACTCTTATCACCTTTAATTCAGGGTTTTTTAAATTTTATTGAAGAAACATATTAATTTGGTGGTATGGGTTGGGTTTAAAACAATTAAAATATTTTTTGTTGTTTTTTTCTTTGTGCCCTTTGTGCCCTTTGTGTGAGAATAGCTTGGTGGTATGGGTTGGGTTTTGAACAACTATATATATTTTTCTCTGTGATCTCTGTGTGTTTTTTGTGTCTCTGTGTCCTCTGTGTTTCAAAAATAAGGTGGGGATGTGGGGTAAGAAAAATACTTGACTTAATCGACAAGAATTCCTATTATATCGAAAAGGAGGGTCTTATGGAATTAAATAGCGATGTCGAGCAAAAAGTAACTACTAATTGTCAGGATATGAATGGTTGGATAAAGTTTTTGGGAATAGCAGCTATCATCATAGGGGTTTTATACGCGTTATCGATAGTTGGTATTATCATAGCATGGATGCCTATATGGATTGGGGTTATTCTTTTGAAAGTCGCGAACAGCACCAGGGAAGTTGCTGGCGGAAAAGTGGAATCTCTGGGAGAGATGATGGGTTCACTGAAGACTTTTTTCCTCGTTTCGGGAGTAGCTACGATAATATCGATTGTTTTCAGCATAATATGGTTAATGGTTATGGGTTTTGCCATGATTGGTGGGTTTTTAGACTCAGGGGGGTTTTATTAAGAGAAACCCCAGATTTATATGTGATTTTATGCTGGGGCGGCTCGCGAAATGGATGAGATTATTGGGATTTGATACTTTGTATTATAGAGATACGGATGGTAAAACGATAATTTATCAGAGCAGAAAGGAAAACCGTACGATTTTAACAAGATCTAAAGTTTTAGCGGAAAAGTATACGGATTTGATATTAATCGATTCAGAGCATTTGGAGGAACAGTTAAAGCAAATGATAAAATTAGTGGGAACTTGTCACCCTTTCTCTCTTTGTCCGGTTTGCAACACGAAAACTGAAAAAGCTGAAAAGGAAGTAGTAAAAAATGATGTTCCGGCTTATGTTTTTGAAATTCATAATGATTTCAAAAAGTGCCCCGGGTGCGGCAGAATTTTCTGGAAAGGAACCCATTACAAGGAAATAAAAAAGGTTATAGATGAAATTGAAAATTAAAATAATTTCTGTTTTTTTGTTTTTTATAATATCCTGCGCGCCTATGGTTATGCCCACGAGAAAATTAGAAGAAGAGCCGATTGTGAGAATATTATTAAAAAACGCCGGCACCAAGTTGGATTTGAGGGCAGATTCCAAGATTAAAATAAAAACCGGCAGTAAAGATGGTACCGTCTCGAGCAGAGTAACAATTTATTTTAAACCTTCTTTGAAAATCGTCACTGCCGAAGGGAATATAAAAGACCCACAGTTCCCAATCCTGCTCGAATCCACAAAAAGATTTATAAAAATTGACGGCAATATTTATCCGGGAGCAATAGAGATAGTAAAAGCTAATGACATTCTGATAATTAATCATGTTAAAGTAGAAGATTATTTGAAAGGGGTTATACCCTATGAAATAGGAAATCTTCCCGAGAGTCAGATAGAAGCACTGAAAGCTCAGGCTGTTGCCGCGAGGTCGTATGTTATGGCGCATAAGAAACCGGACAATCCTTACGATATTCGTCCGACAATTTGGGATCAGGTTTATGGAGGAGTTGGGAAAACAGATAAGATAATAGAGAAAGCGGTAGAATCCACACGGGGAATAGTGGGAACTTATAAGGGAGAAATAATAGACGCGAAATATTCTTCTACCTGTGGGGGCACTACTGAAAATAACGAGAATATATGGATCGGAGAAAGAATCCCTTATCTCAGGTCGGTTCGGGATTCTGGATGGGACAGAAAAGATTTTTGCAGATTTTCCCCTCATTACAGATGGGAAAGGGTATATGATAAGAAAGAGTTTTTTGAGGTGGTGAAAAGACAGATTCAGGATTTTTTCGGACAAACACCGGAAAAAATAGAGTGGATTAGAATATCAAAAAGAACCAGAACCAACAGGGTAAGGAATATTGAAATAAATACAGATATAGGAAAATTTGAACTCGAAAAAGACCAGATAAGAAGGCTTTTTAGTGATTACAGAGGATCTCTTAAATCTATTATGTTTCAGATAAAAGTTAAGAGCAGCCAAATTATTATTTCCGGAAAAGGATACGGACACGGAGTGGGAATGTGCCAATATGGTGCTATGGAAATGGCGAAAGAGAGATATAGTTACCAAAGAATATTAAAGCATTATTACAAAGGAATAAGATTAAAAAAACTATGGTAAAATGAAAATTCTTCATACTGCAGATATACACATAAGAGAATATGAGGATGAGTCATGGAAGACTTTTGAATCATTGGTTAAAATCGGAGCGGAAGAAAAAATAGATGTTTTTGTTATATCCGGAGATTTTTTTGATAAAAAGGTAAGTTTTGTTAGACTTTATCCGGAAATAAGACCTCTTCTTAATAGTGTAGAGTACGAATTTGTTATCATTCCAGGGAATCATGATGAGAACGCTTTTGCGGTGGATGCTTTTCTTGGTGAAAAAGTAAAGGTAATAAGAAAATTAACGGAGCCATTTGAGTATAAGAATGTAAGGTTTTTTGGTTTTCCATTTACTAATATTACAAGCGGACAAGTCAGGAATAATTTAAGGAAAATAAAAGACCTTGCGGATGAGCAGAAGACAAATATCCTTCTTTTTCATGGAGAGCTTCTTGATCACTCGTTTGCAGGTTCCGATTTCGGAGACGAAGAAAGCAACTATATGGGTCTGCGGCTTTCTTTTTTGAGTAATCTAAATATAAAATATGTTCTGGCGGGTCATTTTCATACAAATTTTCAAGCTTACGAGTTCGATTCCGGGGGGTTTTTTGTTTATCCCGGTTCGCCTGTTTCAATAACAAGAAAAGAAACAGGAAAGAGAGCTGTTAATATTTTTGAGGTGGGGGAAGTGCCAGCTCCCTATCCTATAGATACTCCTTACTACGAGCAGGTGAGGTTCTCTGTTTATCCCGATGAGGATCAAGGAAAAATAATAGAAAAGATTAAGGATAAAATAGAAGGGTTTTCGAAAGAAGCCAAAATATTAGTTTCGCTCACTGGATATACAGAAGAAGGAGAGGAAAAATTCCATAAAAGAATTAAAGAATTGGAGGATGAGGTTAGAAATCTTGAGATTGGAAATAGAGTGAGAGGAATGAAGAAATTATATGAAGATGAGTTGTTTGTGGCCTTTATTGAAAAACTCGAGAAATCTAAGACCCCAAGACAGCAGGAAATAAAAAGACTTTTAATCAGAAGTATACTTGAGAGTGAAGAATGAGAATAGAAAAATTCCATATTACCCATTATGGTCCGCTTCCTGATAGAGGAAAAATGTATCTTTCTGATTTTAACTTGATTTACGGTGTCAACGAAACGGGGAAGACGTTAACTTTAGAAGCTTTAATAAAACTCCTTCTGGGTAATAAAGTAAAGGATTTTAAAGGTATTAACAGGGTAGATGAGATGGTTGATGGGTATGTTGTTGTAAAAGTCGAGGGAGAAGAAAAGAAGCTTGGCAGAAAGATTTATCTTGACGATATTATTCCTATAACAGCTAGAGAATGTCGAAACATTTTTGTAATTAGAAACAGCGATCTTTCTATCGCATCTGAGGCTATTTTTTATACTGAAATTACAAACCGGCTGACCGGTCTACAGACTAATAGAATTGATAACGTAAGAAAGAAAATCTTAGAAATTTCATCACTGACTCCCGGTGGAGATTTTTCTAACAGAAGAGAAGATAATCACTTAAAGACAAAAATGGAAGACGCAGACAGCCTTTTAGAGGATATAAAATCTCTTAAATACGAAATTGAAGAAAACAGAATTGAGGAGCTTGAAGGGGCATGGGTAAGGCTCTTTGACGAAATAAAAGCGAAGGAAATTCTTCGAGGGAAATTAGAGGAAGCAAGAAAACGGCTTTCATACGAAAGTGCAGCTTCAGCACTTAGCAAGATAGACGAGGGAAGGAAAATCTTGGAAGATTTGACTGCGTTTAGAGAGGAAGATTTTACCAGATGGAGAGATGCAGAGAGAGAAACAAAAAGGGTAGAGAAAGAATTAATAAAAATGTATGATGTATTAAGGGAAAGTAAGACTAAAATAAAAAATATAGAAGATGAGTTGAAGGAAAAGGAAAGCGAATTTCAGATAACAAAAAACAAGAAAGAGAAGATAGATGGGTTAAAATCTCGACTGGCGGATATAAAAAACCAGAAGATAGAGGCATCGTCGGAAAGTTCTTTAACATTACTAAGTAAGTCTACTTTCTTTATAGTATCAGCTATTTTTGCGCTTTCTATTTTAGGCATGATACTTAAACAAATGCCTGTGTTTATAGTGATGACCGCAGTCTTCTCGGTTTTTTTCTTTGTTCTACTTGGTTTGAGATTAAAATCGAATAGGAATAGAGCTTTGTTTGGTAAGAATTTCGCAAAATTAAAAATGGATCTTGCAGAGATAGGTTTCAAGGGTGAAGAGATAGAAGATTTATTGGGTGAAGTTGAAGTGTTTTCTTTAAGGTTCGGAGAAAAAGAAGGAGATATTAATATTAAAAAAGTGGAAGCAGGAACATTGAGTAATATAATAGCAGAGATACAAGAGGAAAGAGCGCCGGAACAGAAGAAGAAAACGGAAAGAAATGCCGAAATCATTCAAAAAATGAAAGCCGCAACTTTTGTTGATAGTTTAGATAGATATGGCGAAAATTTAAGAAAGAAGCAAAAGGTAGAAAGAGAGATTGAGAAAGAAGAAAGAGTGTTGGAGGAAATTCTTGGAAAGGAGAACCGTAGAGAAAAAATACAGGAGTTAAAAGTTTTTAAAGATAAGGCAAAGGATGTTGAGTTTAATGAGAAGGAATATGATATTTTGAGTCAAGAAATCTCTCTTTCGAGAGAGCAACTGGGCGAGTTAGAAGGAAATCTTAATGTTTTGAGCGAGAAATTCAAAGAGGTGGAAAAGAAAGCAAATAAGATTTTGAGCGATAAAGATCTTCGTTGTCATGGGTCAATCGACCTTGAAAATATCGAGAATAAAATTGAGAGTTTTATCAAAGAAAAGGAAATTGCGAAGGAAGATGCACGAATTTCGCTTGAAATTCTTGAAGAGATAGCAAACGAGGAAAAGACAAAAATAGGAGAGCAATTCGGTCCAAAAAACCCGGTTTCAAAATATTTTTCCCAAATGACAGAAGGACTTTATAAAAGCGTTGAGTTCGAGGAAAAAGAAGAGAAAATTATCGTTGTACGGAAGGATGAGAAGATTCTGTACCCCTGGCAACTTTCGAGTGGCACTTATGACCAATTGTATTTTTCCATAAGACTTTCTTTGGGGGAAGAATTATTTGGGGGAGAAAAAGGTTTCTTTATACTTGACGATCCTTTTGTAAAGGCAAGCCGTAATCGTTTAAAAGTTTTAATAAAAATGTTAAAGGATATTTCAAAATCAGGATGGCAAATAATCTATTTTTCGGCTAAAGAAGAAATACGTGAGATGATTGGAAAAGATAAAAAAGTAAATCTTATCGCGCTGGAAAAGATTTTTTAAAAAATGTAGGAGCGGCTTCCCAGCCGCGAAAATCGGGGAAGGATGTTACTCCTACTTTGTGTTCTCTGTGTTGATAAAGAAGTAAAAAAAATCCGTGTTTATCCGTGTGAATCCGTGGCTATTTTCTTGGTGTTGCGGGATGAGTTTTTAAACAAAAAACAATAAATCCTGTCAATCCGCGTTCATCTGCGTGCCATTATTTTATCTATTGACGTTACAGTATTTTTTTGTATATTTCACAATATCAAAAACCTTAAAAGCATGATTTACTCATGGGAGAAATGAAAAATAGAAAAGAAAGATTACTTAAAAAAAGAAATCAAACATGTAGATATAAAAAGTTTTAATTCTATACCGATTATAGAACAATTCGAGGGAACCGCTTTCCAGGCAAGAAATTTATCGCGAGCCGCGAAAATTTATGATAAGATGTTATCGGATGAAAACTGCTCTATTATATTATGCCTTGCCGGTTCTCTTTTTAGCGCTGGGTTAAAGAAAATCGTATATGATATGATCGATAATAACATGGTGGATATGATAGTTTCGACGGGAGCGATAATAGTCGACCAGGACTTTTTTGAAGCACTCGGTTTCAAACATTTTCAGGGAACACCGCAGAGCGATGATAACGAATTGATGGAATTAATGATAGACAGGATATACGACACATACATCGATGAGGAGCACTTAAGAGTTTGCGATATGACTATATCCGAAATTGCGGATAGTCTCGAAGCTGTTCCCTATTCCTCTCGTGAATTTATCAAATTCATGGGTAAATATCTAGAAGAGAAAAACAAAGGAAATGAATCGGTAGTCCGTATCGCTTATGAGAAGAAACTTCCGATATTTGTTCCGGCATTTTCGGATTCGAGCGCCGGGTTCGGATTGGTTTATCATCAGTGGAAATTGAAAAATAAACCGAAAGTATCCATAGATTCTGCCAAAGATTTTCTGGAGCTGACAAAAATAAAAGTATCTTGCAAAGAAACGGGTCTTTTAATGATAGGAGGGGGAGTTCCTAAAAATTTCGCTCAGGATGTAACCGTAGCCGCAGAAATTTTGGGGAAAGAAGTCAATATGCACAAATACGCGATACAGATAACTGTGGCGGATGAAAGAGACGGAGGTCTTTCCGGCTCGACCTTAAAAGAAGCTCATTCATGGGGAAAGGTCGACGAAGGTTCCGAACAAATGGTTTTTTCCGAAGCAACAATAGCCTTACCGCTTTTAGCAAGCTATGCTTACCATAAAGCAAATTGGAAAAATCGGAAAGACAAAAAATTCAATAATTTACTCGATAAATAAGGAGGTCTGATAAATGATACCCAAAAAAGTCTTTTTAACAAAAGGAGTCGGTGTGCATAAAGATAATCTGGCTTCTTTCGAGCTCGCCCTACGAAACGCGGGTATAGAAAAATGTAATCTGGTTAACGTTTCGAGTATCCTACCTCCTTACTGTAAGGAAGTATCAAGGGATAAAGGTCTCGGGGAATTGAAGCCAGGCGCAATTACCTTTGTTGTTATGGCAAGGAATTCTACGAACGAACCGAATAGACTTGTTTCTGCGGCTATCGGAGTGGCGGTACCTACCGAAAAGAATAATTACGGATATTTATCCGAACATCACGCCTTCGGAGAGACCGCGAAGAAGAGCGGAGAATATACCGAAGACCTCGCAGCTTCAATGCTTGCCTCGACCCTCGGTATACCTTTCGACTCCGACCAGGCATGGGATGAAAGAAAACAGGTATACAAGGCAAGCGAACACATCTTCAAAACAAAGCATATTTGTCAATCTGCTGCAGGAAATAAAGACGGACTTTGGACAACTGTCCTTGCGGTAGCGGTTTTTATACTCTAAAATAAATGTCCATATCCATTCCCTATAATTTCGGCGTGCTCGATAAGGAGTTTTTGAGCTATGAAGATTCGAGTATAGCAGTTTTGCCGATACCTTTCGATAAAACAAGTTCATGGATGAAAGGTTCTGAGAGAGGTCCGAAAGCTATCATAGAAGCATCGATGAATATGGAACTATACGATCTTGAGACAAATTATGAAGTATATAGAAATGGAGTTTTTACCGCGGAGGAAATTTTATCTAACAATTCCGAAGAAATGATAAAACGCGTTTATGATAGAGCGACAGAGTTAATAAAAGACGGCAAGTTTATCGTAGCGTTGGGTGGTGAACATACGGTTGCGTTTCCTGTGATAAAAGCACACAATAATATTTTTGATGATATTTCTATTTTACAACTTGATGCCCATTCAGATATGAGAGATTCATATCTCGGCAATAAATACAGTCACGCCTGTGTAATGGCAAGAGTAAAGGAAATAAACGACAATATTGTTGCGGTTGGAATAAGAAGTTTGGATTCATCCGAACTGGATAATATCGACAAAAATAATACGTTTTTTGCGCGAGATATACACAATACTAAAAACTGGATAAGAGAAGCAGTAAGCAAACTCAATAAAAATGTTTATATATCGATAGACCTGGATGTTTTCGATCCATCTATTATGCCTTCTACAGGGACTCCCGAACCTGGGGGGCTCAAATGGTATCCGGTGATCAGGCTTTTAAGAGAAGTTTGTGCAAATAAAAATGTAATCGGGTTTGATGTTGTAGAACTCTGTCCAACCGAAAATAAGGCACCTAATTTTCTCGCCGCTAAATTGATATATAAGTTACTCAGTTACAAATTCTTTACTTCATAGCGTGAAAAAACGCAAATATTAGCCATAAGAGTTTATAAATTAGCATTAGAGACCGGAATATTCCATTACCTACCCTCCCCAAATTCAACCTGAATACTGGAGAAACAGGATTTTCAAGCATTAATAACAAATTTTTCTTTAGAATAAAGACAGATAGAAGAATACCTCTATATATTATATTTTTTCCTCTATGTTTTCTAAAATACATAAAATTAAAGGGTTGTGGTGGGGCTTTGTGTTCTTTGCGATCTTTGTGGTTCAAAAAATGGGCGTAGGGGCAACATTTCCTACTTGACACTACTCTAAAAAAACCTATAAATAGTATAGTAAATACAATGTACTTAATAAAAAATAAATTTTAAAGAGGCATTAAGATGTCTTTTGAGCGTGCCTTATAAAGGAGGTTAATATGTTTACTGAACGGTATTTTAATTTTAAGATCGTTTTTTTTGTTTCTATATTTTTTACTATTTCTATTATAGCTGGATCTCCCGAGATGAGAGTTCAGGATGATACGGTAAAAGCCCCGAATGTGGAAAACATTCCAACAATCGACGGGCAAAGCGATGATGTTTGCTGGGGAGACGTACAGTGGCAGGAAATAGATCAGGTCTGGATTCCTTATGGTGGTTCCGTGGAAGCGGACGATTATACGGGGCAATATAAATTAGTCTGGTCATCTACGGAAAACGTTTTATACTTTTTGGTTCAGGTCAATGACGATGTTTTCGTCGATGGCTACATATATCCCAACGGTGATTATTACAAACATGATATTGTAGAGGTTTTTATAGATGAAGATAAGTCCGGTGGTCTTCATGCTTATGAGGAAGGCGGAGTAAATGCCGAAAACGCGTTTTCCTATCACATTGTGGTTGACGCTCCCGCAGACGGGGAAGTCAACAGTGATTTTGTAGTATGTGATATTGGAGCGGGAGGGACTCGGAATTACGCCGGTCATTTCCCACAACTTGCAATGAGGAAGGATGGCAATCAATACACATGGGAATTTTCACTTGCGGTATACGACGATACCTATGATAACAGCGATCCTGAAGCATCCAGAGTGCAATTATTAGAAGATAAGATTATAGGACTCTCTTTAGCATACTGCGATAATGACAGTATCAATGAAGTTCCTATAGAACGCGATAATTTTTTCGGATCTGTTTGGGTTCCCGCAGAAGAGTACAATGATCACTGGATGAACGCTGACGGGTATGGCACTATCGAGTTAATTGGTGACGGATCGGGTATCGAGGATGATTTAATAATCCCGGGGATATCCTTCGTGAATTATCCGAATTTATTTGGGGATAAAACGACCATTGAGTTTAATCTTCAGCAATCTTCTAATGTGAAGGTCGATGTATTGAATATTCTGGGGCAGCCGGTGGATACAATAGTTAAAGGAAGATTTAACCGCGGCAGGCACACAGTAGAGTGGGCTCCTAAAAGCATTCCTTCCGGCATCTATTTTTGTAGAATGCAAACGAACTCATTCAAGGATATCAAAAAGGTATTAATAATTAAATAGATTATATGTCCTTTGAGAAGTTTTCAAAGGGTATTAAAATACCTGAGAAGGAAAACAGTGATTCTCTATATTTTGTTTTTGAGAACTATAAACTTTTTATTTATAAAGAGAGCAAAGACAAATACGTTATACCTTCAGCAAAGGATTTTCAAGAACTCAAATTAAAACCTAAAGAGTTAGTGTATTTAGGAAGATATAGGGAAAAAGATTGTTTCTCGGGAGAACTTGACGAGAAAGAAGAACTTACAAAGAATATGATTCCTTTTCAGCTTCGAAAGACTTATAGTTTGTTACCTCTCGAGTTTTTTCAAATAGCTTGTTATGCTTTTCAAATAATTAATTGGAATAAGAATACCAGGTACTGTGAGCGATGCGGCAGTAAAGTCGAGGATATGAAAGAAGAGCGAGCAAAAATTTATCCAAAATGTAAGTTGGTAAGATATCCTACTATTTCTCCGGCTATAATCGTCGCAATAATAAAAGATAATATGATTTTACTGGCTAGAGCGAAACGTTTTAATAAAAATCTATACAGCGTTTTAGCTGGTTTTGTGGAAGTCGGCGAGAATTTAGAAAATTGTATTAAAAGAGAAGTAAAAGAAGAGGTAGGGATAGAGGTTAAAAATATTAAATATTTCGGAAGTCAACCTTGGCCATTCCCCAATTCTCTAATGATAGCGTTCACTGCCGAATATAAGAAGGGCGAAATATCTATAGATAAGGAAGAAATCCTCGATGCCGATTGGTTTAAAGCGGATGAATTACCTGATGCGCCCGTGAAACCGAGTATAGCGAGGGATCTAATAGATTGGTTTATTTCAAATAAAAGTTAGAAGCCTACTCTATATTTGACTTCAAATGCTTTTTTACTCTTACTATTAATCTCGTCCGCAGACCGGTTCGTATTCGTCTCTAAGTTCATCGACAATATCTTCCCTTGCTTTTTGTTTTAAATTGGGAGTATACAAAGCGGCATAAACCAAACTGCTCTGGCAATTGCGTCTCCAACAGTTTGCACTTTCATGATTGTCGACTCTGGTTTTGATATTTTCAGCTTTGCCGATATCGACAACCTTATTTTTTTCAAAATAACGGCATAATATAGCATAAATTCCCGGTTTATCTTCCAGATACACAGTTGAGGAAAAGTAACCTTCAAAAGAATAATCTTTTAATTCGATACTCATGAAATCCTCCGGATTAGTTAATTGATACCATACCAGATTAACCTGTTCAACAACTTTTCCGCTCTCTATTTACTATTAGCAATTTCTAGGGTGAATATTCCCATAAATTGAATCTCTCATTATCATCATCCAAAACAAAAACTTTTCCGCCGGGAGAAACTCGTATGGTACGGCAAACATCGGCATGACCGGGACTGGTTTTTACAGTAAAGTCCGCTCTTCTCCATCCCCTGTGATTTACCTTAACAATACGATCCTGCATGGATGTTTCCATCGGTATAAGAAAATATACATTTTTCAGTGAATCAACGCCAATAACCCGGGGTTCCTCTTTCCCCGCGTTTAATTTTTTAAGAGAGAATATAGCCTTATTGTTAGAAGCGTTGTAAAGTATCATATTACCGGAAGATTGAGATTTAACATAGTACTGTCCTTTTGTTTCTACATAACCCTTAAAATTATCCTTTGTCCGAACGATATTTCCGGTAGTATCTACTTCTATTATCTGATCTACCTGATCACGGTTTGGATCTACAAGCAAAACCGTACCATGGTCGGTTGCTTCTAAATGGGTCATTTCAGGCGTTATCGGTGGTACTGGAGGTTTAATGTCCAGTGTTTGTATAAAACTAAGGCCCCTATCGTAAATCGAAACATCTCCGGAGGCATATTCAATAAATACATCACCTTTGCTGTTGAAAGCTATATCCATCAGATTTTGGTGCGCGCCCTGCAGGATTTCATCGTTATAATTTCCTTTAATGTCAAATTTTACTACACGATGATTCAGATAATCCAGGATAAAAATTTCACCCCTATTATTAATACCAAAACTGGTGGGGCCTGTAGGCAAGTAATCAATTGTTTCCCATCTTATTTCACCCGGTCCGGAACCAATTTTCCCGTCGATTAATAGATTTTCATGGTATTTTTCATTAAGTAAAAAGCAATTAGAGCAAATAAATACCGTTATAACTACAAATATACTAACACAAATCCTTTTGAATTTTTCCATTCTTACCCTCCTTTTTCCTTTCCGTAAAACAATTATTTTTTATACTATAAGATTTTATCCCTAATTAGTCAAGGGCATACACTTTACATCGGCGAGGCGAAAATTCTGCAATCAAATAATCGGTGAAAATTTTGAAAGCCTTTATATTACACAAATAATGAATTCACTCAAATTTCGCTGTTTTAAGAATTTCCTTCAGGAAGTTTTTCCCCTCTTCGCTCGTGTATGTAAGAATAAAAGAAATAGCATAATCTTTCATAATAGTAGTACAATACTTTTGTTGTACTGAAATGTTTCCAAATGGTAAAACTGCCTCTATCACATCGAATTCCACGCCGCCGATTTTCTCCGAGGTTACCTTGTCCTCAATAGTAAGTTTTATACCACTCATTTCAAGCATATTTTTTACATGAAAAAGATAATCGCTTCCTCTTTTAATCCCGGGTTTCGATTTGACCAACTCTGCCGTACCTATAATATTAGGGTTATCCGCTACCGGAGTCCCAATGGGATACTTGGAGGCGGAAAAAAACATTAATTGCTGATTTTCAGCCGCGGCTTTCAAGGATTTTTCCAGGTTTTTATCTTCCCCCGCGATCATTTTATAGCCGAATTCTGATAATTCCTTACTGGATTCTTTGTCCTGTATACTCCAATCCTCCGGTAATTTTAAAGTTAATCCGAAATATTTATTATTATAAACACTATTCTCTATTGTTCCCGCACTCACTTTTTCAGATTCTTTTTTCTTACATCCGGGAAACGCAATAGCAAGAACTAAAACAAATACAAATCCTAATAATTTAATCCTGTACATTTTTCCTCCTTTTTTATTCGTCTTCAAACTTATATTTACAATGAGGACAAATTTTCGCGTTTATCCAGATAAATTCTCCGCATTGCGGGCATCGCTTCTTGTCTAAAGCTTCGGGAGAATTTCTTAATTTATTAACGAAATCTTTTATCTTATGCGGTTTACTAATACCTTCAAAAACAACTTCAACTCCGCCGGTACCCGCGGACGCGAAAGACACATTCCCAATTCCAAGAACTCTTTGTCCAATACTTTGAAAAACTCCTACTTCCCTTACGTCTATTATCCTTATCTCGCTTTCATCCCTTGCGATAAGACCATTTCTGCTTCGAACACTATTTTTTGTTATAGTGTATGCCAGGGAAGCCCGTTTGAATATAACGCTTAAAAAAACTATAATTCCAAGTGATACCGCGACAATAGGCCATAATGTAATTTCCTTAACATACATTACAACCGTAACCGCAAAGAAAATTAAGGCAAAAAAGTACTGACTGATATAATTTAACCAGGAAGGATGAATAGTCTTTCCTAATAGATCAATGTCTTGATATTCGACGTCCATGGTACCTCCTTTGATATAGAAAATTTATAAAACAACCTTTAGATGTCAAGTGTTAAGAGGATGGGGATTGCCCTCTTGACTTATCGTTGTCAAATTCATATATTTTAAGAAATGATAATGGGGGAGAAACAATGAATATAGGATTTATCAAAAAAATGATAAAGGTGCTCGAAGAAAGTAGTTTAGAAGAAATTGAAATTCAGCGTTTTTGGACAAGGGTAAAAATATCGAAAAATAAAAAAGGCTCTGCCCTAAAAGTATCGGTAAGCAACTTAAAATCCAAAGAAACAGAAGAATTAAGTTCGGCAGAACAGGAGACAAAAGAAGAGTCTGGTTTACATACAATTAAGTCTCCAATGGTCGGAACATTTTACAGAGCTCCGTCTCCCGATGCTCCTCCATACGTCGAAACGGGTGATAAGATAAAGAAAGGAGACATGGTCTGTATTATCGAGGCGATGAAAATAATGAATGAAATCGAATCCGACGTAAAAGGTGAAATAGAAGAAGTTTTAATCTCTAATGAAGATCCAGTTGAATATAACCAGCCTTTATTCCTGGTAAGGAAGTTGTAAATTATGGACCTTAAACCAATTTTAAAGAAAATGGTAGATTCGGATGCTTCGGATTTACATTTAAAAGTTGGTACCCCTCCAGTTATAAGGATAAACGGAGAACTAAAACCTCTGGAAATGAATAAACTTAGCAAAGAAGATGTGCGAATAGCCGCGTCTTCTCTTATGACAAAAAAGCAACAGGAAACCTTCTTGAAAGAAAAAGAAGCCGATTTCGGTATCGGAATACCTGGTATATCCAGATTCAGAGTAAATATATACATCCAGAGAGGCAGTATAGCTCTCGCGATAAGGCCTATATCGAGGGAGATAAAGACTATCCAGGAGTTAGCTCTTCCCGTCGTGTTAAACGAAATAGCTTCCGCTGCAAGAGGCCTCGTTTTAGTAACGGGAACAACCGGATCGGGAAAATCGACTACCCTGGCTTCAATGATAGATTATATAAACGAAAATAAAAGAAAACATATTATTACCATTGAAGATCCTATAGAATATCTTTTAAGCGATAAAAAGTCGATAATATCTCAAAGAGAAATAGGGACAGATACAAAAAGCTTCGCGAATTCTCTCCGATACATACTCCGTCAGGACCCTGATATTGTAATGATCGGTGAAATACGTGATGCCGAAACAATGGAAACGGCAATAAAAGCCGCGGACACAGGGCATTTAGTTTTTTCAACACTTCATACTTTAAACGCACCTGAGACAATAAATAGAATAATAACCTTTTTTCCTCCCTACCAGCATCATCATATTAGAGTTTTGCTGTCCAGTGTATTAAGAGGAATTATTTCCCTGCGTCTTCTGGCAAAAACGGATGGGACAGGCCGTATTCCCGCCACAGAAGTTCTGGTTTCCACACCCACTATAAGGGAATATCTTTTAGATGAAGAAAAAACAAGAGCAATTTTAGACGCAATTAGGGAAGGAGAAAAATATAAAATGCACTCTTTTGATCAGAGTGTTATGAAACTTTACAAAAATAGGGTTGTCGATCTTGAAACCGCACTCGAGAATGTCAACAATCCGGATGAATTTAAGATGAGGCTTAAAGGCATCGAACAATCCGCTAAACGCTGGTAATATAATGAAAAAAATCCTTATAGCAAACCGGGGAGAAATAGCCCTCAGGATAATTAGAGCAGCAAAAGATTTAAGACTTAAAACCGTGGCAGTTTTTTCGGAAATAGATCGGGATTCTTTGCATGTAAACTTTGCGGATGAGTCGGTTTGCATAGGAAAAGCTTCTCCTTCCGAAAGTTATCTTAATATCCCCCGCATTATCGCGGCTGCGGAAATTACAGGAGCTGATGCCATTCATCCGGGATACGGATTCTTGGCGGAAAACCCCTCCTTTGCGGAGGCCTGTGAGGATAATAATTTTACTTTCATCGGACCTTCTTCTGAAAATATAAAAAAAATGGGGGATAAGGCAGAAGCAAAAAAATTTATGAGAGAAGCGGATGTTCCGGTAACTCCCGGCAGTGATGGAATTATCGAAAATGAAGAAGAAGCGATTAAAATTGCGAAAACTATAGGCTACCCGGTTTTGGTGAAAGCCGTTTCAGGAGGGGGCGGAAAAGGAATGAGGCTGGCAAAGAACGATCTTGAGCTTAAAACCGGTTTCGTAATGGCTCAATCCGAGTCTCAGGCCAACTTTGGCGACAATAGATTATACATCGAAAAAGCCATCGAAAACGCGCGTCATATAGAAATACAGATTCTCGCGGATTCTTCCGGGAATGTCGTTCATCTAGGAGAGAGAGAATGCTCAATACAAAGAAGGCATCAAAAATTAATAGAAGAAGCCCCTTCTACGGCTGTAAATCAAAAACTCCGGGAAAAAATGGGTGAAGCAGCCAAAAAAGGTGTAAAGAGGTTGGGATACAAATCCGCGGGGACTATCGAATATATATTGGATGAAAATGGTAAGTTTTATTTCATGGAAATGAATACACGTATACAGGTAGAGCATCCCGTAACAGAAATGACAACGGGCATAGATATTCTAACAGAACAGATTAAAATGGCAAACGGGTGTTCTCTGAAGGCTATTACGCAAGACAAGATAAATATACAGGGACATGCTATAGAAGTTCGTATCAATGCCGAAGATCCAGCTGCGGGATTTGCTCCGAGACCCGGTACTATAAATGCTTTACATCTCCCTGGCGGAGCGGGAATAAGAATAGACTCTCATATTTATCAGGGTTATAAAATCCCCCCCAATTACGATTCACTCCTTATTAAAATAATTGCCCACGGAGAGGACAGAGAACAGAGTAGAACAAGAATGCTTAGAGCTCTGGACGAAATCGTTATAAGGGGTGTCCCAACAACCATACCTTTACACAAAGAAATTTTAAACCATCCAGATTTTATTGAGGGAAACATTAACACAAATTTTCTGAGTAGACTTGGATACTAAAAGAAAAACATGGCTGTAATAAAGTATGCATCAAGAGAAATTGTTTGTAAAATTGTTTATTACGGACCGGGGAGAGCAGGAAAAACCACCAGTGTCAAATATATTTTTTCCCAGATACCAGAACAAAGAAAATCGGATATCGTTTCAATGGCTACAAAACAAGACAGAACGCTTTTCTTTGATTTTATGCCGGTAGAGTTGGGCGCGTTTAGGGGTTTTCAAACAAAACTACAGATTTATACGGTTCCAGGGCAAGTTATTTATGATTCTACCAGAAAATTAGTTTTAAAGGGGGCGGATGGAGTTGTCTTTGTCGCCGACTCTCTTAAAAGCAGAGCTGAGGATAACATCTGGAGCTGGGAAAATCTAATTGAAAACTTAGAAAAAAACAATCTTAATATTGAAGAAATTCCAATAATTATAGAATACAACAAAAGAGATTTAGACGATGTAATGACTGTAGAAGAGTTGGAAAAAGACGTAAACCCGGATCATTATCCTTCATTTCCCTCCACTGCAACTACGGGTGAAGGTGTTATAAAAGTTTTCAAAACGATAGGAACAGAAGTATTGAAACATGTAAAAGCTAAATTGGGGAATTAATCTTGGATAAAATAATATATTCAAATTTTAATGCGGAAGCTATTAAATCATTAAAGAAAGCACTTACTTCAGGAGAAGTTAACCCTCTTCTAATATACGGATCGTCCGGTTCGGGAAAAAGTTTTCTGGTTAAAAATATGCAGGAAGAATTTACAGGTATTTCTGATCTTATTAATTCTAAAGATATAGATTCTTCTCTATTAAAGGATTATTTAAAGAAAGATCTTATAATTATCGAAGATATTCAATTGTTAAAACCTTCAAAAAATTCGATGGATACTCTATTCGAAATGCTCGAACACTATACGAAAACAAATTACAAAAAAATAATTTTATCAGCCGATCGACATCCAAAGGGTATAAACCTTCCTGACAGAATTGTTTCGCGTATTGAGAGCGGAGTTGTAGTTCCAATAAAAGATTTTGATGAGGTTTCAAAAAGGAAAGTTTTAGAGATATTAGGACAGGGATTATCCGACAAATTCTTAAAAAAACTCGAGAAATTAGATATAAGAACGATGAGTCAAGCAATCGGAGCAATCAAAAAAGTACGAGTACTCGGATACGTGCCCGATGAAAGAGACCGTTTGGAAGAAGAAGAAAAAAGAAAAGAAGAAGAAGAAAAGAAAAAAGAAGAAGGAAAAATACAGGTGGGCGAATTTGAAAAATTTATTCAAGATGTAAAAAAGGGTTTTCCGGAAAAATTTGTTGAAACAGAAAGAGCCGAAACGCTTCGTGATGAGTATCGCGCCAAGATGTTTGTGTGGAAAATGAAAGGTTTTAATACAGATAGAATAAAAAAGGTAATAGATAAAAACCTGGATTTGCTAACCGGAGAATTTGTATCATATACAACGGATATACAAAGACTTATAGAACTGCAAAAACGATACGGAATGTTAGCTATAGAAAATTTGATGAAGAATTCGATAATATCTAAAGAGGAAAACCAGGAAATAGAAGCAGCCCTTTTTAATCCGGATAAAGTTGAATGGCTTGCGAAAACAATCGGCAAGTTGGAAGAAGAAGAAGATAAAATGGCTGAACAAGCAAGGAAGAAACTTGAAGTCAAAGAGAAAAAATTAATACCCGAAGAAGAAATTTCAAAAGAAAAAATAAGCAATTTACATAAAACCATTACGATGAACTTAAACGAGAAAAGTTTCAGACTTATAGAGGATTTCTAAAATGCCTATAAAAGGTTCTCTTTCAGATCTCTCTATCACAGATATCCTTCAAATGCTGCAAATCGGAAGCAAAACAGGTGAATTGGCAATAACCAATGAAGAAAATTTAGTATATCTATATTTGAGTTCAGGAGAATTGACACATGTTCACTGGATGAATAGAAAAGATAGATTGGGGTCCATGCTCGTAGAACATGGACTTATAGAGGAAAAAGAGCTAAAGGAAGTTTTAGAACTTCAACAGGAAAGAGAGAACGCTCCTATGGGAGAACTTTTCCTCGAGCTTGAATTGGTTGATAAGAAAACTCTAAGGGAACAGATAAAAAAACAAATGAGAGACGCGATAATAGAACTATCCGGCTGGGAAAAAGGCTACTTTGTTTTTGAATCGAGGGAAATTTATCAACCGGAAGGATTGCCTGTTTCTATTAAAATCGATGATGTTTTACTCGAATCCGCGGCACTAAAAGATGAATTGGCGGCATCTTCTCTGCCGGATAAAGATTCCATACTCATACTTGCGCCTGAAGCAAAGGATACTGCGGAATTAACGGAAGAAGAACAGATGATATTGAATAAAGTCGATGGAGAAAAAACTTTATCGTCTTTAATCAACATACTTCCGATAGAAGAATTTAAAGCTTTAAAATTACTTTCAGAACTGATAAAGAAAGGAGTTTTAAAAGAACTTGAAATAGAAAGGGAAACACTTGTACAAGACAAAGACAGAATTGGTGAACATAGAAATTTAGGCATTGCTTTTGTAAAAATAGGTATGCTAAATGAAGCCCTAAGGGAATTCCATAGAATACTCGAATTAAAACCCCATGATCCCGAAGCTCTTTTTTACAAGGGAATTATTTGTTTTAAAATGGATGACCTGGATGAAGCTGAAAAATGCTTTAAAGAAAGTTTCAAAATTGTAAAAAGAACCTCGACTTTAAACAACATTTACCTGGTAAACGAACTCAAAGGTAACACTGAGAAAGCTCTTGACTATTTGTCTCAAGCTCTAAAGAAAGAAGAAGACAACGAAAAACTTCTTTTAAACAAAGCAATTATTTTTCTGAAAATGAAAAAACATACAGAAGCTTTAGAAATTTTGGAAAACATTAAAGTAAAAACAGCGTATACTGAATTTTATTATGCTTATATTATGGCAAGAAAAGGAAAAGTCACAAAAGCCATAGAGTGCATGGAAGAAGGACTGTCTTTAGCGCCTGAGTTTGGTGAATATTTCTTTAATTTAGGAAAACTTTACGAAACTTTCGGAGAAGAAAAGAAGTCAACGGAAACTTACCAGCAGGGATTAAAATCGGATCCCGGATGTGTAATACTATCAAAGGCTTTAATAGATTACTATTACAAAAACAAACTTTTCGATCTTTGTGAGGTTCGAATCGAAACTCTGATATCTCAGGGTATTAGGGATTGGGACTTGTTTTTTAAAAAAGGCAATATTCTTTTCCAAAGGGGTATAACGAAAGAAGCAATAGAGTTATGGAAGAAAGCTTTAGAGCTGAATCCCGGAAATAAATTAATTGAAAGAACTATTGAACTGGCAAAGGGAAATGAAGAAATTTGACAGTGAAGATTTCGAAAAAGTTATAGAGGTAATTAAAGATTTTATGGATTTTCATCCCGAAAATTACAAGGTAAAGCCTTTAGCGAGAAGAATACGCTCAAGGATGAGAAGAGTGGAAATAGAAGATTATAATGAGTATGCCGCGCTGTTAAAGAGAAGCAAAGAAGAAAAAGACAAACTTAAAGACGCTCTCACCATTAACCTTACGAGTTTTTTCAGGAACAAAAACGTTTTTGAAACCTTAAAAACCGAAGTTCTTCCGTATATGAAAGATCCCGTGATATGGAGCGCTGGCTGCGCCAACGGAGCCGAGCCTTACGCTATCGCAATTTTATGCGAGGAACTAAAATTAAATTGCTCAATTCTCGGAACAGACATAGATAAAGAATCAATAAAAGAAGCATGTGAAGGAGTATACGATGAAGCGATTGTAACAGAGCTTCCATCTTACTATAAACTCAAATATTTCGAAAAAGTAGGGGCAGGATATCGATTAATACAGGGAATCAGGGATTCGGTAGACTTCCGCAATATGGATTTAAAGCATATCAACTACAAAAACAAATTCGATTTAATAGTATGTAGAAATGTTCTTATATATTTGAACAAAGAATTTCAGGAAAACATTTTAAAATCTTTCTACGCGGCTTTGAAAGAAAATGGCTTCCTTGTACTCGGAAAAGTTGAATCCATCCCCAATAATGTAAAAAACATCTTCAAACCAATAAATATAAGAGATAGAATCTATGCAAAAAACTAAAGAGATAATTGTAGAAACCGGTAATCTTAAAATCGCTAACAACACTTCTAATATTATAACGAGATCTCTGGGTTCTTGTGTAGCTTTAACTCTCTACGATCAAGTCCAAAAAATCGGAGGGATGATACATTATATCTTGCCCGAAAATCCCGGAGGAAAGAAAGAAGAAAAATACGCGGATACAGGAATTCATCTTCTTTTGGGTAAAATTTTGGAATCAAACGCCCAAAGGGAAAATCTAGTGGCAAAAATGATAGGTGGGGCAATAATGTTTGAAGATTTCATGGATGATGTCGAAAATTCTATAGGAAAAAGAAACGTAATAAAAGGAAAAGAAGTTTTAAAAAATCTCGGATTAAGACTTTTATCGGAAGACACTGGTGGTAATTACGGAAGATCTGTAAAATTTCAGTTAACCGATGGAAAAATCTATATAACTTCATATAAAACCGGAGTTAAAATAATTTGATCGATGTTTTAATTGTTGAAGATTCAGCATTCATGAGAAAGGTTCTTTCTGAAATCTTAAACGAAGATCCGGAAATCAACGTAGTGGATACTGCATCTAACGGTATGGAAGGGGTGCGTAAAGCTTTTCTTATAAAACCCGATGTAATTACAATGGATATAGAAATGCCGGGTATGGATGGAATAGAGGCTGTAAAAAACATAATGAAAGAGAGCCCGGCATCAATAATAATGTTATCCGCTTACACAAAAAAAGGAGCGCAAAAAACTCTAGAAGCCCTCATAGCCGGAGCCGTGGATTTTGTGGAAAAACCGGGAGGACCAATTTCCCTGAACATAAGAGAAGCAAAAGAAAAAATAATCAAGAAAATTAAAGTTGCCGCAAAAGCAAATCTAAAAACCGCAAAAAAAAACATAAAATTTAACTCCCATAAAAAAAAGTTATATGACAGTTTAGTTATCATAGCTGCCTCGACGGGAGGTCCCAGAATAATCACTTCTATCTTTAAAAATTTTCCACCTGATTTTGGTGCCCCAATAGTTGTCGTTCAACACATGCCGAAGACTTTTACTAAAGCTTTTGCGAAAAGACTGGACGAACATTCTTCTATCTCGGTTATGGAAGGGAAAGAAGGGGCTTCTCTCAAAAAGGGAAAAGCTTTTATAGCGCCTGGGGATTATCATCTCGAGTTTAGCGAAGACCGAAGAATAAAATTGAATAAAAAACCCGCCTTACACGGTGTCCGCCCATCCGCGGACATTACTATGAACTCCGCTTCAGAAAACTTCGACGGGGATCTTATTGGGGTTGTCTTATCGGGCATGGGAAAAGACGGCTCGATAGGAATACGAAACATGAGTAAGAGAGGAGGCTTTATTATAGCTCAGGATGAGGACTCTTCAGTAGTTTACGGAATGCCTAAATCAGCCGTAGAAAGCGGGTGCGTCGATTTGATCCTTCCGTACAATAAAATAACCGATAAACTTATCGATCTTGTAAAAAACGATGTTTGAAAAAATCAAAAACTTATTAACTGAAATAGAAAAAACAAGTTTAGAGAATAAAACAAAAAACGAAGGAAGATTAAAAACCGTTTTATCCACAATAAATAAAATAGAAGAAGAAATTTTAGGTCTTGAAAAAAGGACTAAAAATCTATTAGATGAAATAGATAAAAAACAAAAGACACAATCGAAAAACAGTGACAAATCCGAGAAAGAAGTCGAAACAGCAGAGTCTTCGGAATTTATTAAAAAAATTCAGTCCAGCAGGGTAAATATAACTACTTTAATCGATAAAGGTTGGAATCTTATTGTGAGCGGCAAATACAAAGAAGCCATCGAGAATTTAAATAAAGCCAAGAAAATGGATCCTAAAAATGTGAAAGTATATAATTTATTGGGTTGGGCATATATACACCTCGACCAGTACGACAAAGGAGCGCTTCTTTTTCAAGAAGTGTTAAGCATGGAACCTCAAAATGAAATGGCTCACGCGAATCTAGGATATATAAATCATAAAAAAGGTTTGTACGGTGAAGCGATAGAAAAATTATCTTCTATCGAAAAGAAAGCTAAAAACAAACAAGCGGTTCTTTACGCTTTATTTTATCTGGGATTAGTATATTACGAAAGAGAAATGTATGAAGATTCTGTGGAATTTTTAAATAGAGCGATAAATGTGGGCCCGAATTTATACGAAGCTTATTATTACCTTGGTAAAGCTTATCAGAAACAAGGGTTAAAGAATCTCTGCCAGCAAATATGGGAACGTTTAATAAAAACAAACAAATATAACGTTTGGGCTAAAAAAGCTAAAGAGGAACTAAATGGTTAATGAATACTGGAATTTAACGAAGAAACCTTTTTCCAACACTTCGGACTTGAATTTTCTTTACAATAGCGATGGCTTTGAAGAAGGATACGCGAGGCTTTTGTACAACATAACCGAAATAAAAGGAGGATTGACACTGATTACAGGGGAGGTCGGAAGCGGCAAAACGTATCTTGCCAATGCGCTTAAAGAAAATTTACAGGAAGATAATAAAATACCTTTTTTAATAAAAAATCCTAAATTATCATCGACTCAATTAGTTAAAATTATACTTCAGAAAATAAGCGAAAAAAAAGTTCCACGATACAGGCTTGCGGTTTTAAACCTTTTGGAAAACACTTTGCTGGATTATAATAATAAAAACATAACTGTTATAGGTTTAATCGATGAAGCTCAAATATTGTCTCTCGATGCTTTAAGAGAAATACGACTCCTGTTAAACTTTGAAACTCCGGAAGAAAAGCTTTTACATCTTGTTTTATTGGGACAACCGGAATTAAAGAATAAAATCGATAAAGTTCCTCAATTAAAACAAAGAGTAAATGTGCGATTTCACCTTGAACCGCTGACAAAAAAAGAAACAAAAGCCTATATTAAACATCGTTTGAAAGTGGCAGGAAGTAAAAAAGAGATATTCGCGGGAAAAAGTATAGATAAACTTTACACGATAAGTAAAGGTTTGCCGCGGGTAATAAATAATATTGCTCAAAATGCTCTTTTTGTGGGTGCAACGGAAAACCTTAAGAAAATTTTTCCGGAGGTAATAGAATCTGTGGCTGCTGATCTGGAGATATAAGTGAAAAAAAGAAAGAAAATAAGTTTTAAGAAAATATTATCCGAGAAATCTTCGAAAAAGCAAGAGCCAGAGAAAAAAGAAATTCCTAAAAAAAAGACTGATTCCCAAGAAAAACCTGCCAAAAAAGAAACGGTAAATACTCAATATGTTCATGAAAAAAAAGAAGTAGTTAAAAAATCCGAAAAAGAAGAACAAATCAAAGTAGAACCAAAGAAGGGAAAACCCAGGAGAAAAAGAGAAGAACTTATGATCGTCAGGGTTTCAGAGGAGTTTTATGGAATTCCTCTTTCCTGCGTTGAAGAAATTAAAAGAGAATTAAGGCTAACCAGTACTCCTCACCTTTCCGAAACCCTCTCAGGAATCGCAGAAATAAGGGACTCGATTATTCCGGTAGTTAATTTAGCTAATCTCTTTGGTATAGAACAAGAACCTACAAAAGCAAAAAAAATACCCGTAGTAACAATAAAGATCGCGAATCAACTTATCGGTTTTCAAGTATCTGAAATCGTCGAGATTACGGAAATTCGCAAAAACGAAATACTCCCCCTGCCAGATATTTTTCCTCCTCATCTTTTTTCAGGCGGATATACTTATAAATCGTTCATTGTTGGTGTGCTAAATGTCGAAAGTTTATTGAAAGGTAAACAAATCCAATCCTTCAAGGAGAAAATAAATGAAGTTATCAAATAAATTTGCTTTAATTTCTTCTCTCGTAAGTCTTGCAGTAGGTGTTCTACTAATTCTTTCTCTCATTTTCTGGACTGTCCCGTTAGAAGACTACACTCAAATTTTTTCATTCCTTTTTATTTTTTCTTTTATCTTAAATGTTATTTTGTATTTTTATCAAGAATCGCGTCTCAATAAAGCAATCTCAGAGGCGGACATGAAGAAAATATACGATGAGCCTGTTGTATGCGCGGTACATGCTGCTTTGAATTTTAGCGTTCTTATTTTTATTTTGTTATTAATTTCAAATACTCTATTAAAAATAACAACCACAATCAACATAGTTAAAATCGGATTCTTCTTTATCCCTGTGGGATTAATTCAGTTGAGTCTTATCTATTATTTGGGGTTGTACCTCCTTACTCCTTATTGCAGAACACTGGAAAGCGAAAGAATAGAAGGGCCCGATATAACTCAAAAAATTCTATTATTAGTTATTCCGGCAATAATTTTTTCGGGATTAACCGGATACGTTATAACAAAATCCTGGGGTGGTTTATTATATCTTTTATTCCCTTCTTTAATAATCTGGTTGTTGATCAAAACGATAAAAAGACCTATTGATTACTTAGTGCAAAGGATGGAATATCTTTTAGATGACGCACTACCCGCACCCGAGCAAAGGAGAGTTGTTTCAGGGGACGAAATCGCGAGCATCAATAACTCTCTTTCTCTTTTTCTCGACAAAACGGTTTCTTCCGTATCACATATTAAAGAAACTATAGACAATGTTAAAACGCAAGGCAAAGCAATATTAAGCGGAATAGAGAGAGAAGCTTCTTCTTCTAAACAAATAGATCATTCTGTAAGCGATATTTTAGCAAGTAAAGAAGAAAGTGAATCCTTGGTTAAAACAATCAATAAAAACAATGCTAATATTGAAGCTTTATCCAATGAAATAGAATCACAAATTAAAACTCTGATCAATACGTCCAAAAAATCGATAGAATTGGCAAATACAGGAGAAGAGAAATCGGAAAGCGGTATAAATAAAATTAATACATTTGTGCAAAAAATAGAGGAAGGCTCAAAGAGTTTAGAGGAATTATCTTCAGCTTTCGAACAAATTAAAGAATTTAATTCTTTAATGGAACAAATATCCGACGATACAAATCTTCTGGCCCTTAATGCTTCCATCGAAGCCACAAGAAAAGAAGGAGAAGATAGCAAAGGTTTTAGCGTTATTGCGGACGAAATAAGAAAATTATCGAACGATTCTGCCTCTTATCTTGAGAAAACAAAAGAGAACATCAAAAGAATGAGAGAAGCAGTACGGTCCATAGTCGAATCAACGGAAGAATCAAAAGCCATATTTGAAGGAAGTAAAACTATAATACAGAAAACCGCCGAGGATTTAAAAGAAATTTCGGAGTCTATTGGAATAACCACTAACATGGCTAATCAAATCTCAGAAATACTAAAGGAAGGAGCAGATTCTACTGAGCTTATAAACAAATTCACAAAGAAGATTTCGGCTCTTAACGAAAAACAGGTGGAAGACGCTTTATCCCTATCGAAAGAAACGGAAGAACAAGCTGCTTCTATGGAAGATACGGAAACAAGGGTTCGGACTTTAATATCATTAATAGATAAAATAAAGGAAGACACTGATATACATCTTGGATAAGATTCTAGTATTCTGTGTGGATAAAATTTTTTTCGGAGTTAATATAGACCAGATCAAGGGGTTGAGCAAACCCGGAAAAATAAAAAAAATACCCGGAAGCCCGGAATGGATCAGGGGTTCTGTCAAATACCGAAACAGTATGTTTCCTCTTGTGAACCTATGGAAAATCATGGATTTACAGAAACCCGAAAAGAAAGTTTTGCTTCTTCCTTCTGCCTTTGATTACTGCGCCTTTTTGATTTCAGGAGTTAAGGGTATATATGAACTCGATACCGAGAAAAAGTCCTCCAGCATATATTCTCTTCCCTACCTAAAAGGATTTGGGGTTTTTCAAGGAAAAATTGTAATTCAAATGGAGTTGGATAAAGTGTTAACAGAAAAACAAAAGAAGATATTAAAAAAGGTAAAGAATGCGAATGGAAAAAAATAAAGTCGCACTCTGGCATAAGATTATAGGAAGCACATTTTTTCTGGGAAAAATTAAAGGTGGGGGCACATGGTCGTCCATACTGGCTGGCCTATTGCTGTTTTTCTTCGTGGACTGGACTTCCCCCTATTATTTTGTAATACTTTCCGGAATCCTAATCTTAAGTATATTATTATCGATCAATCTCAGAGGAGATCCCTCCTGGTTTACTCTGGATGAAGTTATGGGTATAATGGTAACTTTTGCCTTTCACAACAAAAACCTATCCACATTTATGATTGGTTTAATTTTATTCCGTATTTTCGATATTTTTAAACTGCCTGTCATTAAAAAAGCTGAACACACAAAGATCGGGATAGTTCTTGATGACATTATCGCGGGAGTGTTAGCAAGCCTCTTTTTATTTGTTTTGCATTCGATTATGCCCAAATAATGGATAAGGATACACTTAAATTACTCGAAGATATAGGAGGTTTACTGCGAAAAAAAAGCTGGACTATTTCAGCCGCGGAATCCTGTACCGGAGGGCTAATCTCTAATCTTTTAACATCTATTCCCGGAAGTTCCGATTATTTTCTGGGAGGAATAGTGGCGTACTCTAATAAAATAAAAATGAATTTGCTTTCGGTCTCGCCTCAAACTTTAAAAACATTCGGAGCCGTCTCCAAAGAAACCGTAAAAGAAATGGCAGCCGGGGCAAAAAAACTTTTTAAAACCGATGTAGGTATATCTACTTCGGGCATTGCCGGTCCGGGTGGAGGAACGAAAGAAAAACCTGTCGGAACTGTCGCTCTGGGAGTTGACATTCCGCGGAAGATAATTACTAATATAGAGCATCTCAAAGGAGAGAGAAACGAAATAAGAAAAATGGCAGTAATACAAATCCTTAAAAATTTAAAAAACTTACTGGAGGGAATAAAATAAGACTGTTTTCAGCGATTAAAATACCCGACCAGGCAAAAAATCTAATATCAGCATTAGATGAAACAGTCGTAACTCCTCAGTATGTAAAATGGGTAAAAAAAGAAAATTTACATATAACTCTAAAATTTTTTGGTGAAACAGACAGAAATAATTCAGTCGAAGAAAAAATGAAAAGTATAGAGAATGAATTAGCGTCCTTCGATATTTCCCTAAAAGGAATAGGGGCTTTTCCAAACCGAAAAAAAGCCAAAGTGCTCTGGATTGGAGTAGATAAGGGGAAAGAAAATTTAGTTGAATTATTCTCGATTATTGAAAATAAAGTTGCTGCTATTGGATTTAAAAAAGAAGACAGAAAATTCCATCCTCACATAACATTCGCACGAGTAAAAAAAGGTAAATACAGTTTACCTGAAGGTATCGATTTTTCTTTCGATCCTTTCCCGGTTAATGAGATTAGTCTTTTTAAAAGTACACTAACACCAAATGGGCCAATATACGAAATCATTTCGGAGGTCCCGATAAGGGGGTAAATCTTGACCATTCATCCGCCGATAGCGTACGTTTTTTTAACTCTTATACTTGCTTTTTCAGCCGCCTCGATTAAACGTTCTAAAATAATCGATCTTATTGGGGAAAAAATATTAAAAAACACAAACGAACAAAAAGCAACAATGATGCTCGTAGCATTGTCTCATATTATGGCTCCATTCTTTCTTTCGTTTGTTTTGATTTCCTCTTTCGATAAATGGATTTTACGTTTCGAGGAAAAGGAGAAAACATTAACTTTACTTGTAGCCTCGACTATAATGGGAAGCATTCTAACTCCATTCGGGAATCTCAGGAATATTTATATATCTATAGCCTCAGGAAATGGTGCTCCGTCTCTAAGTATTTATAATTTTGTTTCAATAATGCTTCCTCTATGGATAGCAAGTCTTCTTGTTTTTCTCGCCGCAAGTTATTTTATATGTGAAAAAAATGAAATAAAAGAAACGAGCATTTCCGTGAAATGGCAAAAAGCGGATCTGGTATTCTCCTTAATTTTACTGTTTTTTGTTTTTGGATATTTTAATATTGCTAAACATTATAACCTTACCCTTCCGGGATTAATTATCCTTGCGGGAATCTTTTGTATCGTGTTTATGGGAAGGGGACCCTTACATGCCGTTAACTGGTGGCTTTTTATACCTGTGGGAATTTCTTTTGTTGTTTTCTATATCCTCCATTTTTTCCCGGTAACGGGTGTAAATTTGCCTTTCTGGATAATATATTCTGCCGGGAGTGTAGGGTCGGCAGGATTTTCATCTAATTTTCTATCTTTTATTATTTCTTCATTTACAAACAATGAAAAACTGATGCTGTACTCGGTATCCGTTGGCAGTTTAGCGGGGATTTTTGGTTCTTATGAAGCAATCTGGATATGGGCAAGAGGAAGGATAAAAATTAACTGGAAACTAATGTTTGTTCTTTTTGCCATATTTTTGCCGGTATCCGTTATAATACTCTTTTTTAGGAGGTAAATATGGACAAAGATAAAGAGAAAGCTATAGATTCTGTAATGAATAAAATAAACAAACAATACGGGGACGGAGCGTTAATGAAATTAGGCAGCAAAAAAACAATAGAGGTTCCTGTTATCCCGACCGGTTCTATTTCTCTCGATGCTGCCCTGGGAATAGGAGGAATTCCGAGAGGCAGAGCTATCGAAATATACGGAAAGGAAGCATCCGGAAAAACTACACTTGCTCTCCACATAGCTGCCGAATCTCAAAAGCGCGGCGGAACGGTTGCTTTTATAGATGTGGAACACGCTCTCGACCCGAAATACGCGAAAAAACTCGGCGTGAACACGGAAGAATTGCTGATATCCCAACCCGATACGGGAGAAGAAGCTCTGGAAATAGCTGAAATGTTGATTCGAAGCGGAGCAGTCGAATTAGTAACAATCGATTCGGTTGCAGCCCTCGTACCAAAAGCCGAGATTGAAGGGGAAATGGGGGATGCCCATATGGGACTTAGAGCACGGCTTATGTCCCAGGCGCTTAGAAAATTGACAGGGGTTTTAAGTAAAGCTTCGACTTCTGCCATCTTTATAAACCAGGTCAGACAAAAAATCGGAATTTCTTTCGGAAACCCGTACACGACGCCCGGAGGGTTAGCTCTTAAATTTCACGCGTCAGTCAGAATGGATATCAGAAGAATAAGTACCTTAAAGCAAGGGGATGAATCAATCGGAATAAGAGTTAAAGTCAAAATTGTTAAAAATAAACTTGCTCCACCTTTTAAAGAGGCGGAATTCGACATAATGTACGGAATAGGTATATCAAAAGAAGGAGAACTTATTGATTTTGGTCAATCTTTAAATATGGTCGAAAAATCCGGAGCATGGTACTCATACGGTGAAACCGCACTCGGGCAAGGAAGGGAAAATGCGAGACTCTTCCTCAAGGAAAACCCCAAAATAGCTAAGAAATTAGAAGATAAAATAAGAAAAAAGATAAATATTTCCGATGAACAAGATAACGAAGATAGAGCAGCAGAAAAAGAAGAAAAACAGAGTTAATATATATATCGACGGAGAGTTTTTATTAGGTCTATATAAAGATACAGTCATAAAATATCACCTCTACGAGAATAAAGAAATTACTCCCGAGGAAATTTCTTCGATAAAGAAATTTGAAGAATTTACAGACGCGAAGGAAAAAGTTTTAAATTTTATTTCATATAGAGAAAGGTCCCGAAAAGAAATAAAAGATTATCTTTCAAACAAGGAGATTTCACTTGTAATTACAAACAAAGTTTTAAATGACCTGGAAAATGCGAATTTAATCGATGACCGCAGATTCGCTGCTGCCTGGATAAAAAATCGAAATAAAATCAACCCCAAAGGTAATTTCGCGCTGAAGATGGAATTAAAAGAAAAAGGTATAGAAGAAAACGAGATAGAGAAGCTTTTAGAAGACGTAGACGAGAAAGAAAATGCCCGGAAAGCTCTAAAAAAAGCAGTTAAAAAATACGGGAAAGAAATATCCGCGAAGAAAAAAATCCTGGAATATCTACAGCGGCGCGGGTTTAAAATAAATGCCGCTATAGAAGTGTTAGACGAACTCTATTCTGAAGAATAGATCCTTGGATCCGGGTTAAGTAGATGAATCCTTCGGATCAGTTGAATGGCTTTTTTAGGTTTTAGGTCTTCGGTTTTAGGTTTTAGTCAAAAAAACAACAAAAAAATCTGTGTTAATCTGTGTAATCTCGTGGCAATTAAATAGATTCTTTGAATCTATGGTGAATAGTTAAATTAGAAAATAGTCAAATAGTTTCTTAGATCCTTCGGATCAGTTAAATAGTTAAATTAAAAAATAGTCAAATTGTTATTTTAGGGTTTGGGATTTAGTTTGACATTGGACTTAGGACTTTGGACATCGGACTAGAATAGTCTATATTTATCCTCTTCCAATTATTTTTCAGTCTGAATAAGTGAGAGAACCGGAATAAAAAACCTTTTCGGCAGTTTCGTTTACTATTTTGATACCACCATCGGGTTGTATTTCTTTTACCTTACCGATAAAGGTTTCATTCCCTTTTGAAATCCTAACTTTTCTATTTAAATCTCCGCTAAACTCTTTGTACTTTTGATGGATTTCCTCAAGGTTTTTTCTTCCTTTAGCAATACCTTTTATTATTTCTTTCGCGATTGGTTCAAATTCTAAATCTTTATGTAAAGATTCTTTTGAAGTGATTACAATATCTTTAAGAGGGATAGGAAAATCGGAAACGTTTAGATTAAGATTTAATCCGATACCTACTATGAAATTACCTTGAACATTTTCAATAAGAATCCCGCCCAGTTTTTTTTCTTTTAAAATAATATCATTAGGCCATTTAATTTTCACCGGAAGATCGTATCCCCGAATGGTTTCACATACGGTAACCGCGCTAAGAAGAGAGAGGGAACTATTATTTCCGGAGAAATCTTTAATAATAAATGAAAACCAGAAACCTCCTTTTGGAGAAAACCAGTCTTTTGCGTTTCTGCTTTTACCCGCGGTTTGAGTCTCTGCTATAATACTGTCGAGATCTTCGAGTTTGTCTAAATGTTTTTTTATCCACTCGTTTGTGGAATCGATTTCTTTAGCTTTTATTAATCTCGGCATAAAATTCTCCTTAAACCAATATTATAGTATTTATTTGGAAATTCGCAACTTCTGGAGAGAATTTATTAGTTTAAGCAATCCCCACACAAAGACAAAGAGAACACTCATAAGTGGATGGGTATATGAGTAGATGTGTAAATGGGAAAAGAAACAGTCAACCCATTCCCCCTATACTCATTGAATCATTTACTTAAACCTAAACCACAAAGTAGACAAAAAAAAAGTTATTGTTATTTTTTGCAAAAAACAAATTAAATCCCCTATCGATTTGACAGGGGATTTAATTAATCGATAAGAACGATTAAAAAATAACGTCTAATTAAATATTAATTCTCTAATTCTGCTCTTCGAATATCTTTTTTAACTCTTCTTGATGTTTTGTTACGATTTCCCAGTTCTCTTTATTGACTTTCATTTCTTCGGATTTTTCAGTCTCTTCCATTTCTTGCAGACTTTTCCTAATTTCTTCTTTACTTTCTTCCGGTATATCGGGATTGTCGAGCATTTTCTTCATCTCCGCGCTACTTGTTTTCATGGCCTCGCTCATTGTACCGTAAACGAAAGCGCTCATAACTTTACCATGCGCAGTGGAGAAACTTTCGAGAGTAAAACCGTAATCCTTTAAAGCTTTATCCACCTCTTCTGCATATTCCTTTAATTCCCCTGCCATTTTCATCCCGCTGAGTAAATTGTCCTTTTCGGCTAATGGCTCGATTTCTTCCCCCTTTTTTTTCGTAATACCAACGAAAACAGGATAAGCTTTCATAAAAGCGATTAGCTCTTTTTCCGTTAATTTAGGGTTCTCTTCTTCAGATGCTTTTTCTACCTTCTTTTCAGCGCTCGCTTCCTCTTTTGCCCCTGCGTTTTTCTCTCCTTTACACCCTGTCATCAAAAAGCCTACCAACAAAAGCAATAACGGTACAAACATAAACTTTCTCATACTCTATACCTCCCTTTTTTAATTGTTTTACAATAAACTTTTATGCTTTTCTTACTTAGCTGTCAAAACAGAAACAAGTTTCTTGTTTGGTTTACCATTCTCGTCGACTACGGGAAAATCACCTTTATAACACCAGTGACAGTACGCTATATTATTTGAATTAAAGATTTCGCAAACATCTTTATACCACCTGAGAGCAATATCTTCGGGAATTGTCGGATAAACACCGAACTCACCGCAAAACAAAGGTAATTTTTTCTCCTTCGCTATTTTTATCGCGGGAGACATTATTTTTGCTAAAGTATCTTTTGTAAAATATCCATTAGCGTATTCTCTCATCACTTCGACCACTTTTTCCGAAAGTTCCTTATAATGTGATGTGTCGATGATTTGTCCCGGATAATTTACTTCTCCCTCATATTCACTCATCACATTCCACGGTGCTTTATGGTGGGTAAGAGTTTGTGGATCGTAAAAGTGGAAACTCAGAATGATGTTTTTGTCATCCTCAGGAATCTTTAAATCGGGAAAAGTCGAAGCAATTTGCCACATATTTGAGCCGACAACAATTTTCCGCTCCGGTTCTTTTTCCCTTATCTCCGTGATAACTTTCCCGATAAGATTGTTCCAATCATCAGGGTCATCCGCGACAGCTTCATTTAAAATTTCATAAGCAACCATATTTATCGGGTATTGTATCAATTCTTCGGAGAGCTGCCGCCATAAATCGATTAATTTTTCCTGCTCCGCGGGATCACTCCACAGGGGATTGGATTCAGCAATAAAATGATGTGAACGTATGATATGCAAATCCACAATTACTCTCAAATTGACTGCAAGAGCCCAATTGATTGCATTATGTAAGAGTTCGAACGCTTCTTTTTCTTTATTTCCATCCTCATCCCAGAGCTGTTCTTCGTCGACCGGAATTCTAACATAGTCGAAACCTACAGATGCTATTGTGTCACAATCTGCTTTTGTAATGTAATTTTTGCGTTCCTCGCCGCGTTTCTTACTCTGTGATAACCAGTGACTAACGTTTACACCGGTTCTCATTGAAAACTCTTCAGCTAAGTTATCGGTATTGTCACTAGCATTGCACTCTACAGTTAAAAACCCAACAATCGTAAAAAGAATCAGACTAAAATTATTACACATTGTTACCTCCCGGTTCGGTTAATGAAATTTATGTGGATTTATAAATCTGTCAAGCGTTAATCGCCACGAAGGCACAAAGACACAAAGATTTCTCCTTTGTCTTTCTAAGCAAAAAGCCAAAGGCTAAAAGCTAAAAACTTAGTTTTACCACAGAGAACACAGAGAAGCACGACACTTTTCAGTGTCTAATTGTAAATTGAAAGTTGGAAATTGTAAATTGTAAATATTATTGCCATGGATTATCACGGATACGCATGGATTTTTTGTGGTTTTTATAACTGAAACCTGGTATCCGGTACCTAGTACCTGAGTTTTACCGCAGAGAACGCAGAGGATTTTGTTGTTTAAAAGCACCACCACCCACATCCAAATTGGTTCTCACACGAAGACACGGAGAACACTGAGATTTAGGTGTTATTTTAACCCCGCTGAGCGTTGACAGGTGTAAAAGTTAAAGTATATTAATTAAAAGATGTTTTAATTACAGGGAATAGATACCAGGTAGTGAAACACCAAGATTTATAACTTTGAGAGGTAAATATTATGAAAAAGATAATTTGGATTTTATTTATAGTTTTGATACCGATATATTCTTTTTGTTTGGGAAACCCATCTAAGGTAGAAAACAAAAGCAGGGAACATCTTTTAATGGATTTTGGGTGGAAGTTTGCTTTAGGACATGCTTTTAAGCCGGAAAAGGATTTTGGCCATGGCACAGGATATTTTTCATTTTTTGCGAAAACCGGATATGGAGATGGTCCTGCCTCGCCCAGTTTTGATGACCGGGCGTGGCGAGTAATAGATCTGCCGCATGATTGGGCTCTCGAGGTGCCTTTCAAAAGTACAGCCAGCCATAGTCATGGTTATAAAGCAATCGGTAGAGATTTTCCGGAAAACAGTGTGGGGTGGTATAGAAAGAAATTTTTTGTTCCGGAGTCTGACATGGTACGTCGAATATTAATCGAATTTGACGGCGTCCATCGTAATTCGATGCTATGGATTAATGGATTTTACATCGGAGAAGAACACAGCGGATATAGCAGTTTTCAATACGATATTACGGATTACTTAAATTACGGAGGAGATAATGTTATTGCTGTACGGGTAGACGCGACTATGGAAGAAGGTTGGTTCTATGAAGGCGCCGGGATTTATCGTCATGTTTGGCTTACTAAAACTTCTCCACTTCATGTGGCTCAGTATGGGACTTTCGTTACTTCTGAGATCAAAGATGATTTAGCTATAATTACAGCAAGAACAAGTATTAATAATGAAACACAAAAAGAAGCGATTTTTGATATTCTTCAGACCATAAAGGATTCTTCGGGCAAAACGGTTGCGAAGGAAGAAATAAAAGGTCTTTCTTTAAAAACTGACCTTACAGAAGAATATACCTGTCGGGTAAAGGTTAAAAGTGAGAAACTCTGGTCGGTCAGTTTTCCTTATTTGTATAAACTCCATACTTCAATTCGCTCCGGAGGCGTTTTGGTGGATGATTATGTGACTACTTTTGGTATCCGTTCTATTCGTTTTGACCCTGACGAGGGCTTTTTTCTAAATGGGAAGCATATTTCGTTAAAAGGGACGAATAACCATCAGGATCATGCTGGGGTCGGTACGGCAATACCTGACGCTCTGCAGGAATTTCGCGTTGCCAGATTGAAAGAAATGGGATCCAACGCTTACCGCTGTTCTCACAACCCCCCGACGCCCGAACTGCTCGATGCCTGTGATAAGCTGGGTATGCTTGTATTGGATGAGAACCGTTTGATGGGTTCTTCTCCGGAATATTTCGAGCAGCTCAAGAGATTAATACTTAGAGACCGAAATCATCCCTGTGTTATTGCGTGGTCATTGGGGAACGAGGAGTGGGCGATTGAAGGGAATGTCAAAGGAGAGCGAATTACCTCGACTATGCAGGCTTTCGCGCAACGTCTGGATAGTACGCGCCCCACTACTGTGTCAAGCTCCGGCGGTTGGGGAGAAGGCGTCTCGGTACCGATAGAAGTAATGGGATTTAATTATCTTGTACACGGAGATATCGATGAGTTCCACGCGGAATTTCCCGACAAACCCGGTATGGGAACCGAAGAAACGACCGGTGCGGGAACCAGGGGCATCTACGAAGATGATTATGAGAACGGACACATGGCTCAAATGGACCGTACATCGGAGGAAGCGAGCATTGAACGCGGAATTAAATATTATAATTCACGAAAGTTTCTCGCGGGACTGTTTTTCTGGACCGGATTCGATTACCGCGGCGAGTCGAACCCGCTGGAATGGCCTGCTGTAAGTTCCCGGTACGGAATTCTTGATTTATGCGGGTTTCCTAAGGATGTTTTTTACTATCTGCAATCTATTTGGACGGACGAACCAATTCTTCATATCTTTCCGCACTGGAATTGGAATATAAAAAGGAGCGATAAAGTAAATGTCTGGGCATACAGCAATTGTGATGAAGTAGAACTTTTTTTGGGCAACAAAAGTCTCGGCAGAAAACCGATGGAAAGACTTTCTCACATAGAATGGAATGTCGGTTATGAGCCGGGAGTGCTTTTAGCCCGGGGCTATAAGGATGGAAAAGAAGTAGTAACTCAAAAAATTGAAACAACCGGAGAACCATCGGTTATTCACCTGATACCCGATCGATTAACTATAAAAGCAGATGGGGAAGATGTATCTGTTATCACCGTTCAACTTGAAGACGAAAAAGGAAGAGTCGTTCCGACAGCTGATAATGAGATATCGTTTACTATTAGTGGAGCAGGCAAAATTATAGGTGTAGGAAATGGTAATCCCGGAAGTCATGAATCCGATCGTTTCCTTACTACGATTAAAACCTCGAAAATCGAAAATTTAAAGGAGTTGGCAGTTAATGACCTCAAGAATCGTCCCGAAACAGCCGCGGGATTTAACGATTCGGATTGGAGGTTAGCATTCACGACTCAAAGTGAAGACTGGAGAGTGTATACCGATTCATTAATCGTCGTAAGAGGTACTTTTACGCTTCCTGAGTTTACAAATGAAACCGAAGTAAATCTATTTACCAAAAGTATTGTAGAAAATCAAACGATTTTCGTTAATGGGGAATTGATTGCTGAAAATGTAGGGAGGGATGCTCCCGGTCAATCGTATAATTTGGACCACGATATAATTAAACCGGGAAGAAATGAATATGCTGTAACCGGAAAGAGATTCAGGAAAAGACATCAATGGGACGAGCCGAACACCGATCCCGGTCTCCTGCAGGTAGTCTATCCGGCGAAGCAATGGAAACGTAAAGCTTTTAATGGTCTGGCTCAAATTATTGTACAATCTAAGCGAGAACCGGGAGATATATCGTTAATCGCGACATCTCCTACTTTAAAAACCGGAAGCACTAAGATTCAAACTAAATCTGTGAAGTTAAAACCCGCGGTTCCGATAAAATAAAACGAATTGCCCAACCCCACAATCCCGGAAAAAGTAATTCTCACACAAAGAAGCACGACACTTTTCAGTGTCTAATTGTAAATTGGAAATTGAAAATTTGAAAACAGAAATAGGACGCAGATGAACGCAGATTTTCAGGATTTTTTGTTATTTTTTTTGACTAGAGACAAGTGGGCGTGTTGCCCAAACCCGATAAAGTGAAATTTACAGTCTAGCCAGGTCATTGCGAACGCTTCTTCTTTGCTCTGCCAAAGTGAAGCAATCTTTTCGTATATGATGAAATCGCGACGTTTGAGTCTAACAATTGAGATTGCTTCGCCGGGGTTAGGCAAGAAGATTGACTCGCAAAGACATTTCCCAGGATGAGAAAAAGCCTTTCGGCAACACTCCCAAGTGACTAGTGACTTATGACTGGCAATGTTTCGCATTGCGCCCTTGACTTTTTTAAATATATGTGTATTTTATTTCTGAATAGTGTTAATAGTAACATTATATAGAAATGAAATGAGATATATAGAATTTAAAGAAAGATTTAAGGATTTTACCGTTTTTTCCCTTAACGATATAAGGAATGTCGAGGGGGATTTTCGAAGAAGGAGCCTGAATGAATGGCAGGATAAGGGTTACATCAAGAAGGTTGTCGATAAGTATTATATTTTCTCGGATTTGGAGCTTAACGAGAATGTTCTTTTTGAAATAGCAAACCGCATTTATAGTCCTTCTTATGTCTCTCAGGAAATGGCGCTTTCTTATTATCATTTAATTCCGGAAGGTGTGTATACGTTAACTTCGGTTACAACAAGAAAGACCAATTCGTTCAATACTAAAATCGGGAATTTTAATTACAGGACGGTTAAGCCTGAGCTTTTTTTCGGCTATTCAATCGAAAATTATGACGATAAGCATTATAAAATAGCAAGTGTAGAAAAGGGCATTCTGGATTATTTGTATTTGAATCCCGGGTATAAGACAAAGGCAGATTTTGAATCTTTGAGAATAAATTACGATGAATTCCGGAACAGTGTGGACCCGGAAAAGATATATAGCTACATTTCTATATTTCGTCAAAAAACATTAAAAAGAAGAGTGGATTCTTTTATGGAGTACATGAAAAATGCTTGATTTAAAACAGATAGAAAAATTTTATACCGGTAATGTAAGAGTGTTTAAAAAGAGTATTCTCCGTGAATATCTTCAATATAAGATTCTGGAAATAATATTCGACTCTAACGAAGGAAGTAAGATTTCGTTTATGGGAGGAACGGCTATTCGTGTAATACATTCGAGCGGAAGATTCTCCGAAGATCTGGATTTTGATAACCGCGGGATTAGCAAAGAGAATTTCCTGAAGCTTGCCGAAAAGATAAAAAAAAGACTTGAATTAGAAGGTTATAAGATCGAGTTAAAAAATAGTACGGACGGCGTGTTTAGGTCTTATATAAAGATAAAGGAAATTCTTTATAAATACGGTCTCTCTCAGCATACAGCTGAAAAATTGATAATACAGTTAGATATGGAGCCGCAGGATTTTGAGTACAATCCGGACAAAAAAATCATAAATAAGTTTGATATATTTATGAGAGGCAATATAGTTCCACCGGATATTCTTCTTGCTCAGAAAATAACAGCAATTTTTACGCGTCCCAGAGTTATGGGAAGAGATTTTTACGATACGGTTTTTCTTCTTGGACAGACAAAACCCAATATTAAGTATTTGAAAGATAAACTTGGAATCAATGATTCTGGAGAGTTAAAAAAGAAACTCATTCAAAAATCAAAAAATCTGGATTTTAAAAGCCTGGCTGAAGATTTAGTTCCGTTTTTAATAAACCCGGGGGACAAGAAAAGAGTTTTATTATTTAAGGAGTACATTGAAGAATATTCCTTTGAGAGGTAAGCTTAGGGTTGGGTTACTTTCATCTACGTTTTGTTTTGACTAGTTTCCCAATTAACCAATCAACTAATCTACTGGTGTGAAATAAGGGGTCAGGTCGTGTTTTTTGAATTCCCAGATTCTAAAATCGCCGGGCTGCCGTATAAAGAAGTTAGGAGTTAGAATAAAAAAACTTTGTGTTCTCTGTGGCCTCCGTGTAAATGATTTGGTCATCAGTCACTGGTCAGTATAAAAACAAGAAAAACATTTGTGAGATTTGTTGTTCCTTCTTTAGTTAGGAAGTTAGGAGGTTGGGAGGTTAGGGAGTTAAATCGAAAATAAAAACTCTGTGGTCTTAGTGGTTCAAATATTCCTTGACAAAACAGCCATATTGCTTAATTTATACCTAAGGGAGAAAATAAATGGAAAAAATATTATTAAATACTCACGAATATGATGGTAAATATGTTGCGCTAAAAAGTGCTGAAGATAATTCCGTCGTCGGTGTTGGAAAGTCACCAGGAAAAGCACTGAAAGCCGCAAAAGAAAAAGGCATTCAGAATCCTTACATTATTTACATTCCCGATAAAGAAGTAGTTCATATTTATTGTGCTGGTTAAAGATTATCCTTTTACAAAAACCCGTCCGGATGATGTAGCGCGTCCGTACCTACCTATTACCATTTTAAATCAAAAGAAAAATAAAGAAATAAACGTTTATGCTTTGATAGATACGGGAGCCGATGAATGTGCCTAACCTGCTTCTCTTGCTTCTCTTTTAGGTCATAATCTGAAATCCGGATACAAGAAGAAAATAAATACAGGCAATGGGTTAACCGTAGCCTATAGCCATAGTATCCGTATTAAAGTTTTTGATTTTATAACGGATGAAGTCTTGATAGATTTTATGCCTAATTTACATATTCCTTTACTTGGAGTTAAAAGTTTTTTGAGTAATTTTGTTTTAACAATAAATTATAAAGACAGCAATTTTACGCTTTTATAAATTAAATATTGTATCCGTACCAAAAAGATCTCCATGCCTAAAAAAAGCTGACAGCCGACCGCAAAGAATCTTTGTGATTTCTGTGTATCTGTGTGAGAATTTTTTTCTTACGGTAAAGTCTGGTTATCTTAACAATTCTAACATAGTTTTTTTTGAGAAGACTTTAAGATCATTTTGATTTTCGATGAAGGGTTCTACGTCGCTTACCACATGATTCATTTCTTTTACTTACCATTTTTGGTAAGTAAAAGAAATGAATATCGAATTTATGATTTGTCAAGTATAGTTATCGGTAGTTTTAGATTATATCGAAGAAAGGGAAACCGGCTGACAGCTTACTGCTCACAGCTCGCGGCAGAAAAACAATAAAATCGGTTAACATAAAGGGGTCATAACATAAAGAAGACCTGACCCCAATAGAGTAAGAATATAGGGGATTTCCCTAACTTATTTTTTACATTTGACTTTAAGACTTGACAAAACTAAATATTTTCTTAGAATATTAAAGTATGTTTTTAAGTGGTTAGAAGGTGTTAGTTAATCACTCGACAAATTAACTGGCAATTAAATATTGGGGAGGTATTTTGTTTGACGTTGAGAGTTGCAACATATCAAATAAATCAAAATTTGTTTTCACACAGAGGCACGGAGGACACAGAGATTTCAATATATGTTTAATATTAAAATAAAAAAAATAATGGGACGCGGATTTTCGCGGATGGACAGGATTAAAAAAATGTTTTGTTGTTTTAAAAAAGAAAATATGGGACGTTTATAATGAGAAAAAGTCTTGATTATCCGGGAGGTGGAGATATCCTTCTGATAGCTTGACTAAACACAGAAGGTGGTTGGTTATCTGCTGGGAAAGTATAAATCTTATACTAAGCCCG
>Ga0307434_1000030_pt1 | contig 127411 bp, 99 predicted proteins | sample SalMarWE160220MG_FD_202156 | JGI IMG/M metagenome (GOLD analysis project Ga0307434, IMG submission 202156) | Salt marsh sediment microbial communities from the Plum Island Ecosystem LTER, Massachusetts, United States - WE1603-220 | ecosystem: Environmental > Aquatic > Marine > Intertidal zone >... | reverse complement strand
GGTGGCCCTGATAACATGACTAGCTACAGCTGGAGCGGACCTGGTAACTGGACAAGCACTGCGCGGAATGCAACTCGCCCCAACGCCACCACAGCTATGGCAGGTAATTATACTCTGACAGTAACCGATGGTGACTGCACCAGCGATCCTGACACCACTTCCGTGGTGGTCAATACCAAGCCCACAGCCGAAGCCTCAAGCAACTCACCAGTATGTGAGGAAAGCACGATAGAGTTATATGGTGGCCCTGATAACATGACTAGCTACAGCTGGAGCGGACCTGGTAACTGGACAAGCACTGCGCGGAATGCAACTCGCCCCAACGCCACCACAGATATGGCAGGAACTTACAGCCTGACGGTGAACAATGGCAACTGCACTGATGATGACACCACTTCCGTGGTGGTCAACGCCAAACCCACAGCCGAAGCCTCAAGCAACTCACCGGTATGTGAGGGAAGCACGATAGAATTAACCGGTGGCCCTGATAACATGACAAGCTATAGCTGGAGCGGGCCACTTAATTACACCAGCAGTGAGCAATCACCAAGCATAAGTAATGCCACCACAGATATGGCAGGAACTTACAGCCTGACGGTGAACAATGGCAACTGCACTGATGATGACACCACTTCCGTGGTGGTCAACGCCAAACCCACAGCCGATGCCGGCGAAGATAAAGGTATATCTACAGGTGGTTCTGTACAAATAGGAGGCAGTCCGACTGCCTCGGGTGGCACATCACCATATACTTATAGCTGGATCCCGACTACTGGTTTAGATAATGCCACCATTGCCAATCCCACTGCTTCACCAAGTACCAATACAACCTATACTGTGACGGTAACCGATGATAATGGGTGTATCGCCAGCGATAATATGACGGTAACAATAAGCTACCTCCCTGACCTCAAGGTCATCGAGAAGTCTGAGGGCTGGATAAGCTATCAGGATAAGACCTTTAATGTCACCTTCACCATTTGCAATAACGGCACCGCCACAGCTCCCGCAAGCACTGCCAATATCTCCACTGATGATGGCGAGAGCGATACAGCTCCCATACCCTCCCTGGCTCCAGGCGCTTGCAATACCACCACAGTCGGCCCATTCATCATGATAGGTGATAGCGTTAATGTCACCGTCTGTGCCGACTACCTTGACGTGGTAGAAGAAAGTAATGAGGATAACAACTGTAAGGTCAATACCTTCACCTTGCTTCCCACTCCAAATATAAGCGTGATTAAGACAGTCTCACCAACCAGCATCCGTAGTGCTGCACAGGTCACCTATACCTACAATGTGAGCAACACCGGTAATGTTAACCTGACTAATGTTACTGTTATAGACAATAGGCTGGGCGATCTCACCCCTGAATTGGATGACACCAACCTGACAGTAGGTGAATCAAACACCTTTACTGTAACTGCAAACCTAACAGCAGCTACAGTGACCAACACAGTCAATGTCACAGGAACCTACCTTGAACAAACAGTAACTGCTACTGATACTGCTACAGTGACCTATATACCTCCCAGAGGCGGTGGCGGTGGCGGCGGTGGAGGCGGAGCTCCCTGTTATCTCGACATAGACATGCTGGGTAATATAACCAGGGTAAGAATCACTTGTACTACCAGCAGAACTCTCGAAGCCAAGGTAGCACCTGACTTTAATAACACCAACTTCCTGGAGATTGACTATGGCACCACGGTGATTTGCAATGCGCTTGGCGAGGCGCCAGAAGCACTAATGATGAGAGTGGCAAACCAATCACCGCCGGTACCAGATGGTTCAGCGTTAGTCGGTCCAGCTTATAACTTTACAGGCAACTATGGCTATAAGTGGCTGAAATATTGTTCAGGCGTTACCTTCGGCCAGAATGTCACAATAGTGTTGGACTATGACCCCAATGAGGTGCCCGAATCTACTACTTCGCTGGCTATGGCCTACTATGATACTGAACTGGGCATCTGGGTTAATTCGCCACCCGACATAGGTCGCGTGGCTGAGGTTGGTAAGGCAACCGGTCTGATGAACCACTTCAGCACAGTCGCTATAATAGCAGAACTTGCTCCCGCTCCCGCACCGGCCAGCTTTGCGGGGAGCGCCTTAAATATTGAGCAAAGCCCGCAGGTATGGAAGAACATCTTCGTGGGAGTGACAGGAGAGGATGTTACCATCACTGCTAATGTAGTTAATAACGGTGGTGAAGAAGGCACTTATATTGCTGAGCTGAAGTTAAATGGAGAAACGGTAGATACCAAGGAAGTGACACTAGGTCCGGGACAGCGCCAGCAGGTAACCTTCACTCTGTCTGGAATAAATTATGGACAATATGAGGTAGAAGTTGCCGGGTTGAGCGGAGAGTTCACAGTATCACGAACCATCGACTGGTTGTCCATCCTTGGCATAATACTCGGTGTTGGCTTGATTATCTGGGCAGTGATTTGGGGCAGGAGAAGGTGGAAGAAACAGCCGCCACAGCCAGCGCAGAGTGAATAACCAGGCTCCTGGCTTGGTTATTCCTCCCTCCCTTGATTATCCTGAATAGCCTCACCGCCCCAGGGCGGTGAGGCTATCTTGTTAAATCCAATAGCTTCTGATGAACTTTGCCATTGGAAAATAGAAGGTCACCAGTCTGTAACTTCCAGGGACTGCCTTGAAAGTCGGTAACCTCGCCACCAGCTTCCTGAATCAATAAAACCCCCGCGGCAACATCCCAGGGCTCAATTCTGGTAGTGAAGTAAGCCTCTCCTCTGCCAGCAGCCACCCAGGCTATTTCCAGACCAGCTGACCCAAGCTTCCGCATATCCATAACATAGGGGTAAATCCCACACACGAGTTTGCCTGTTCTTGCCCGATCTCTTTCCCCTCCTTCGCAATAGAAAATATAACTCTGGCTGACGTCTGCTATATCAGATACTCGAATTCTCCTTCCGTTCAAATAGGCACCCTTGCCCCTTTCGGCAAAATAAAACTCGTCGATTGCCGGGGCGTAAGTTGCCCCCAAAAGCAGCTCATTTTTATGCATTAAAGCTATACAGACGCAAAAGAAAGGGTTGAAGTTGGCAAAATTGCCCGTGCCGTCCAGAGAATCTACAATCCAGAGCCAATCAGGGTCACCCTGAAGAAAACCGCTTTCCTCGGTTAGCAAACTGTGATGCGGGTAATGCCTTTGGATTTCAGTGATGATCAACCTATCTACATCCTTGTCATATCTGACAGACGCTTCTTTAGCTGTGCTTCGCAAGGCGAATAAAGAAGAATCCTGCCGAAAATGCTTCATTAAGACATCGCCTGCCTTCCTGGCTAAATCCTGGATGAAAATCTTCATTTGCTCTGGTTATTTTATCACCCGCTGCTCAAAACAGCAGCAAACATCTGTACTCGTCCACATGTGGCTTCTCACTTTCCCCGGGATTGCCACGCCTTCGGCTCGCAATGACAATAAGAAAGGCTCACAATGACAGGTAAAAGAGAGCCTGCAACGACCCCCTCCTGTCATTGCGAGGAGTGGTAACGACGAAGCAATCTCATCGCCCTTTTGTCATTACGAGGAGCGGCAGCGGTTGCGAGGCGTAGCCGAAGCAAACTCGGAGCAACAGATTCCTCATTTCATTCGGAACAAGCTCCGCAATCTTCAAGTTGGTAGCTATTAGCTTTCAGCTTTCAGTCATTAGGTAACCGCTGCCTCCTGCCTGCTGAATGCTGACCACTGACTGCTGACTGCTTCTTCATTTTTGCTCTGTCATTTTGCATTTTGACTTTCTTTGAGGTGTCACCCAGCTGCGTGAACTACATTAAGTCTCCCGGAATGAGGTAAAATGTGGGAGAGGTCGAGTTCAGGTCGTTACACTGGATAAAGTAGTAAGGGAGGTTAAAGGCAAAATGGCAATAGCACAGATAAGCATTATTCCCTTAGGGACAAAAACTCCCTCGGTGAGCAAATATGTAGCCCGAGCGGTCAAAGTTTTACAGCAAGAAAGTGATATAAAGTACCAGACAACCTCAATGGGGACGATTATAGAGGGCAAACTGGATAAGATTTTAGCGGTGGCAGAGAAAATGCACGAAGGAACCTTCGGCAGAGAAGTTACCAGGGTGATAACGATCATCGAAATTGATGACCGCCGAGACAAAGCTTCGAGTATGGAGGGCAAGATGAACTCACTGATGACGGAGTTAAAGCATTAGAAACGCCTCCTTACCCAGAGCCAATAATGCGTATGCAAGCGCCCTTGTTCGAAGCGGCACTTTAGCAAGAATCAGGGCACAAGCGGCTACCGTAAAAACACTGCTATTTCTTGAGGCCGGAGATGAATTCGTCAACGGACATAGCAGCCATGGTCATCGTTTGAAGTGTGCCCCTCGCCCCCAATGCAATTGCCACTCTGGACACCGCTTCAGCGCTTGGAGCTTCCAGAATGTTCACAAAGTCATATGGCCCGAGAAGAGCAAACTGGTTAATTAGCTTAACCCCCCGTGCCTCGACCTCCTTGTTGACGTCCTTGATTCTTTCCGGTTTGTCCTGGAGGGTCTTCCTTCCCTCATCAGTAAGAGTAGTCAACATCACAAATACAGCCATTTCTTACCTCCTTTTTTAATTTTTTTATTTAATACCCCGAGCCAATCCCCATTGCCCTTCTTTTTCTGTAAACACTAATTATAGCATCTAAATTCACCTGGCTCAATCAAGACCGCTCTTTAGCTGGCGAAGATAACTTTCGTAGACGCAGCAGTCATAGGAATGGGATACCTCGGCGCTGCCGATGAGGTATATATCCCGGTATATGCGAAACGGCTCATCCATTGCTTTGCTCCCTACCTAAAGAAAAAGCCTGAACATTGCTCACTCTTGCCCGGGTAAAAACTACATAAATTTGCCGGGATAACGGGCGATAAACGAAGGATTAAGGGCCTGTTTTGATTATCGCCTTAAAGAACAGGTCCCAAACCTCGGAGTACCAGGTGCTCCAGTCCTCGGGGTTGCCTCCAGTTGAAACATAGCGGGTCCCGTCAGGATAGGAAGCATCGTCACTATTGCCATGACAACCATAGACATGATCCTCGATGGGATTGCTTACATAGCAAGTGCAATAATATGTCCCCGGGGTGACATAGGTTTCCAGGTTGAAATTGAATGTCTGCCACCCTCCGTTGCCGGTAGTGAAGCCATGGATAGAGGCGCTCTGTAACACATTACCGCCGGCATCCCTGAGGTCACAGACTATTATATCCCCGCTATTACTAGAGCTGGAACTGGTGAGATACATCTGGAACTGGTGGAAGAAACCAGCCTCGGTTACCTGGAAGCTTTGCCCTTGACCTACATTGACATAGCCAGGACTTGCACCAAACCAGGCGCTGGCAGTCCCTTCAGTCTGGCTTATCATTAAGGTCCCTGTTATCTTCGGCTCTACGCTGAAAGTCCTGATAGCGCTCCACGGACTCCACAGTCCGGCATTATTTTGAGCCCTTACCTTCCAGGTCCAGTTATCGAGGTATCCATGCGTAATCTGCCCCCCAACTATCTCCGCGCATTCGGAATCGGTGACAGAAGCATTGACCATTGGTGAACCCTCACCTGCACGTATCACATAAAGCTGATACCCTGCAATGCCGCTTTCCGGGTCTGATGAGTCGTTCCAATCAAAAGACCACGCTTCACTGGGCTGAGGCAGGGTAGCATCCTCGGCCGGAGAGGTAAGGACTGGTGTACTTGGCGGCGTGGTGTCTTCTTCCACTGTGATTTGAACAGTGGCGTTCACGCTTCCAGCCTCGTTGGTAGCTGCCAGGGTATAAATGGTGGTTTCGCCCGGAGATACATGTCTGGTGCCGCTGAGAGCCACATTGCCTACGCCCTGGTCTATGCTCACTGTAGCCGCTCCAGTCACCTCCCAACTCAAGGTGGAGGTTCCTCCAGGATTAATTGCGCCCGGGTCAGCATCAAAAGAAAGGATGACTGGTTTTGGTATTGCCTCAGTGACTATGGCAGTGGCAGTGACATTTGCAGACCAGGCACCGTTGTTATCCTGGGCTCTAAAGGAGATAGTATGGCTTCCAACCGAGAGCGATGAAGTGGTGAAAGAGGCGGATGTGCCAATCTCGCCATCAATGCTCGATGTCCATCTATAAGCAACCAAAGTACCATCGGTGTCAGTGCCGTGACCAGTGAAAGTCACTGCCTCCCCCTGTGCCGCCTCATCGGGTACAATGGAATCTATATACGCAGTAGGGGGTTGGTTCAGTGCACAGCCAGCAATAACTGTTGCCATTATTACCAAAAGGGATAGGAAAGCCGCAATCCTCTTGTTACTTAGTTTTCTCTTCATGGCTTACTTCATCAGTATAGGAAGGGCTAATTACCCTGTTATTTGATTACCATCTTCGGCTCTACGTTGAAAGTCCTGATAGCACTCCACGGACTCCACAGCCCGGCATTATTTTGAGCCCTTACTTTCCAGGTCCAGTCATGGAGGTGCATATACCAAATCTCCCCCCCTAATATCTCCGAGTATTCGGAATCGGTGACAGAAGCATTGATCACTGCTGAACCCTCACCCTGACGTATCACATAAATCTGATACCCTGCAATGCCGCTTTCCGGGTCTGAGGAGTCGTTCCAATTAAAAGACCACGCTTCATCGGGCTGAGGCAGGGTAGCACCCTCGGCCGGAGAGGTAAGGACTGGTGTACTTGGCGGCGTGGTGTCTTCTTCCACTGTGATTTGAACAGTGGCGTTCACGCTTCCAGCCTCGTTGGTAGCTGTCAGGGTATAAACGGTGGTTTCACCCGGAGATACGTCTCTGGTGCCGCTGAGAGCCACATTGCCTATGCCCTGGTCTATGCTCACTGTAGCTGCTCCCGACACCTCCCAACTTAAGGTGGAGGTTTCTCCAAGATTAATTGTGCCCGGGTCAGCATCAAAAGAAAGGATGACTGGTTTTGGTATTGCCTCAGTGACTATGGCAGTGGCGGTGACATTTGCAGACCAGGCACCATTGTTATCCTGGGCTCTAAAGGAGATAGTATGGCTTCCAACTGAGAGCGATGAAGTGGTGAAAGAGGCAGATGTGCCAATCTCGCCATCAATGCTAGATGTCCATCTATAAGCAACCACAGTGCCATCGCTGTCAGTGCCGTGACCGGTGAAAGTCACTGCCTCCCCCTGTGCCGCCTCACCGGGCACAATGGAATCTATATACGCAGTAGGGAATTGGTTCAGTGCACAGCCAGAAATGACTATTGCCATTATTAACAAAACGGGTAGGAGAGCCGCAATCCTCTTGTTACTTAGTTTTCTTTTCATGGCTTGCTCGGGCAGTATAGAGAGGAGCTAATAAGATGTCAAGAGCAAAGGCGGAATGTTTGGCAATTTTTTAAAAATCTTAGAAGTTTGCTTTCCTTCTATATCCAACAATTCCAGGAGACTTAAATCAGCTTCAAGTAGAAATAGCTCTCTCCAGAAGCTCTTTTTCCCTAGCTTTCATTTTAGCCTCTTCCTCAGGCTTCTCGTGGTCATAGCCCAGAAGATGGAGTATCCCATGGATAATCAGCAACGTTAGCTCCTGCTCCGTTGAATGCCCCTGCTCTTTAGCTTGTTCCTCCGCTTTAGGGTAAGAAATGATTACCTCCCCCAGATGGGTTATATCATCGGGAGGGGAAACAAAGTCAGCATCGGCTCCATGTTGAGGAAGCATATAAAAGGCGAGCACATCCGTAGGTTCATCCACGTCTCGATAGTCCCGATTGAGTCTCTGCACCGTCTCGGAATCGGTGAAAACCAGGCTCATCTCATATGGGGGTGTTATGTTTTCAGCTTTAAGAACTTCCTGAGCTCTGTTCCTTGCCCACTCTTCATCAATGTGACTCTGGAATTTTTTCTCAATGTGAATGCCAATTTCGCCTTCCATCGATTGAACTCCCTGGCTGGCATCATAACAGGAGATTATTTGTTTTGTCACCTCGCCTCACTCCTCACGCATTGGAGAAGGGTTAGGGGACTTTCTCTGTCATTGCGAGGCACAACCTTCTTTGTCATTGCGAGGCATAGCCGAAGCAATCTCATGCCCCTGGGATTGCCACGCGGAGCCTGTCCTGAGCGGTGAGATTCTTCGCTCCGCTCAGAATGACAACAAGCGAAGGGCTCGCAATGATAGAAAGGAGGCTTAGAATGATAGATGATGTTGCTGAACAACAGTCTTTATATGTCCTTGAATAGCTAGTAGAATACCCCCAATGACAGTAACACCGCTCAGGAAGCAATATCTCAGAGTCAAGCAGAGGTATCCCGAGGCTATCGTCTTTTTCCGACTGGGCGATTTCTATGAGACGTTTGACGAAGATGCCAGGGTTGCCTCTCGAGAACTGGACATCGTTCTGACCTCCCGTGGAATGGGGAAGGGGCAAAAAGTGCCCATGGCAGGAATCCCCCACCACGCTCTGAGCATGCCTGAGCACGGCGAAGCTGAATTTGGACAAAGCGAAGCGTAGTCTTTTACACCGTGTTAGACGTAATGCCATAAAACTATCAACAATTCTCCATATCAATCGTCCAATAACTTGAGGAAGGTTCACCTCCTTGAATAATCTCTAGCAAGTTAGTCCATATGCTATTACTTACAATATTTATTAACCCCAATGTTTTGTGGTCAGGAGCAGCTAAGCCTATTTGAAAATACTTCCTCAAAATTGAACCCTTATGTACTTCAGGTGCCCGTAATTTATTGTCAAACCATTCGATGTAATTCTTGTATACCTCCAAATATGACCACTTTGTACTCTCTATGAAATTAAAAAAGTAAGTCTTCTTCGACTTACGGTCTAAATCTTTTCCTGTCTCTAGATAATATATAAAATTCATAACTCTTTCCCATAGGATTCGGCTTTTGACAATTAAAGTCTGGTCGAGAGAAAGTTTTCTAAGAGCTATGTAAGGAAATTCATCTATGTTGCTATTATCAAAACCAATGTTATAAATAAGATGATTATATAATCCAATGTCCAGTTCTATTATGTAAAACATTTCAATCTTTATGTCGAACAGTTGGTAAATCAGTTTCTCGATTCTTTCTTGTGGATAAACACCTTTTTCTAAATATAACTCATAAAACTTTTTTATATTCATTCCTTTTACAAAGCTTGTTTCAATTAAACTGGTTTTTATTTGCTGGGGTTGACTTTTATATTTAAATTCCAAAGCTTCTAGTAATTTATTTTCAAACTGATTTATCACATTCTCCATTTCGTAGTCCCAACCTTTCACTTATTGCAAGTAGATGGCATTGCTTCTAATTTCAGTATATACAAAATTTCCCTTCGATTCCTAATAATAAGGTACGACCACGACCCTTAATACATCAGCATTATACTGCTCTGCCTGTTTTTGTTGAAGTTTCTATATAAGGTGTTTAATTGTCACCTTGAACGGCAGTGAATGACTTCCAGATTACTTCGTCCCCAATGACAAGCAACGTTGCCGGGCCCTTTGTCATATATGACATTCTAAAAGATGTATTGGCAAGTAAACCTATAAGCCGAGTTATGTGTCCCCTTGCCCTTTGCCGCATATCGATCTGGCTTTATATCATCTTGAGTAACTAGTAAAATACCATCAATGACAGTAACGCCGCTCAGGAAGCAATATCTCAGAGTTAAGCAAAGGTATCCCGGGGCTATCGTTTTCTTTCGACTGGGCGACTTCTATGAGACGTTCGACGAGGATGCCAGAGTCGCCTCTCGCGAGCTGGATATCGTTTTAACCTCCCGTGGAATGGGGAAAGGGCAAAAAGTGCCCATGGCAGGAATCCCCCACCACGCCATAGATAATTATCTCGCCAGACTTATCAATCGAGGCCATAAAGTGGCCATCTGTGAGCAGCTCACCCCTCCGGGAAAAGGATTGGTGGAAAGGGATGTCATTCGGGTAGTAACGCCAGGCACGGTAATTGAACCTAACCTGCTTGATGCCAGGGAAAACAACTACCTTGTCAGTTTAATTATCGAGGACGAAAAAGCCGGGATAGCTTATGTTGATATAACCACCAGCGATTTTGCCACCACACAGCTTCCCGCCGATAGGGTTTCTTCGGAATTGGAGCGTCTGCAGCCAAGAGAGGTCCTCATCCCTCAAAGCGCTGAAGATTATCAGCAATCACCATCTACGGTAACGAAACTCGATGATTACTGGTTTGATTTAGAAATAGCTCAACAAACTCTGCTGGAACACTTTGGTGTGGCTACTCTGGAAGGCTATGGCTGTGCTCATTTGCCTCTGGCTGTAAAGGCCGCTGGCTCGCTAGTCCACTACATAGCAGAAACTCAAAAGGAGGCTTTAACTCAGTTAACCAGCCTTGTTACTTACTCTACAGATTCCTTTATGGCTCTTGATGGTCAGACATGTCGTAATCTGGAGCTTTTTCAGGGCGGTAGGTGGGGGGAGACCGTCAACTCCCTGCTCTCCTTAATCGATACCACAAGGACCGCCATGGGAGGCAGACTGCTTAGAGGCTGGCTGGCTCAGCCCCTCCTTGACATAGATAAGCTAAATCAACGGCAAGAAGCGGTTAGCTGGTTTTATAACGATAGCTTAACTCGCCAAAAAACTATGGCCCTGCTGGGAGACATCGCCGATTTAGAGAGGGTAGTGAACCGTGTGAGAGGTGGCAAGGCAATGCCCAGGGAGTTGATAACACTCCGCACAAGTCTGGAAAAGGTAGCTCAGCTGAAAGCAACGCTCAATAATTGCCCTAACAAGTTAGTTAGCGAATTAAAGCTTTTTCCCGAGATTATGGATTTAATTGACCGAGCAATTGTTGATGAACCCGGTGACCTTGAACACGGAAATGTTATTAAGGAAGGCTTTTCCAGCGAGCTAGATGAGCTTCGCCACAGTTCCACCAAGGCTAAACAATATTTAGCCAACCTGGAGCAGAGGGAAAAACAGCGCACCGGGATTAAATCCTTGAAAGTAGGGTACAACAGAGTATTCGGCTATTACATCGAGGTATCCAGGGCAAACCTCAACCTGGTCCCCAAGGATTATATTCGCAAGCAAACCCTTGCTGAGGCGGAAAGGTTCTTCACCCCCGAGCTAAAAGAGTATGAATCGCTGATTCTTACCTCACAGGAAAAGATAATCTATCTTGAAACCTCCCTGTTTAACCAGGTTTGTCAGCAGATAGGCGCTAGAGGTGAGCAGATTTTAGCCACCGCGAGGGCTATTGCCCAAATTGATGTATTCTCCAATCTTGCTGAAGTGGCATCACGCTATCACTACACCCGACCGGAGCTGACCAACGAGGATGTCATCGACATTAAAGAGGGACGTCATCCCATGGTAGAGAGAACCTTGGGCAGCGACAATTTTATTCCCAATGATATATATCTATGCAATAACGATAACCAGCTCATCATACTCACTGGCCCAAATATGTCGGGAAAATCCACCTATCTCAAGCAGGTAGCTTTGATTGTCCTTCTGGCACAAATTGGTAGCTTCGTTCCTGCCAAATTGGCCAAAATCAGTATCATCGACCGTATCTTCACCAGGATTGGTGCTCAGGAAGATTTAGCTGCAGGACAATCAACCTTTATGGTGGAAATGACTGAAACAGCAAACATCTTGCATAACGCCACCTCACGCTCCTTGCTCATTCTGGATGAAATTGGACGAGGCACAAGCACCTATGACGGGCTGTCCATTGCCTGGGCAGTAGCGGAGTATATTCACGGAGCACCGAAGTTGGGCGCAAAGACACTGTTTGCCACGCACTACCATGAACTGGTAGAGCTTGCCGGCACCTTGCCCAGGGTGAAGAATTTCAATGTCGCCGTAGCTGAGGAAGGAGACAAGGTTATCTTCTTACATAAAATTATCCCTGGAGGTACCGACAGGAGTTACGGTATCCACGTAGCTCGGCTAGCTGGTTTACCTAAATCAGTGACAAATCGTGCTCAGGATGTTTTAGCTAACCTGGAAAGCAAGAGCACCAGTGGCAAAGGTAAAATACGAGGCAAAGCAACGGCACCACAACTTCCACTTTTCACCAAAGATTCTTTATTAGCTGAGGAAATCTTCAAGCTCGACATTGATTCTATGTCTCCCTTAGAAGCCATCACCAAGCTTTATGAACTGAAACGAATGGCGAAGGGGAAATAGCAGGAACAATTTGCTATAATTGCTCTCACGATGGCTAAGGATTACTATCGCATTTTAGGGGTTCCCCGGAGCGCCTCAGACCAAGAAATTAAGAAAGCTTACCGAAAGCTGGCAATGCAATATCACCCTGACCGCAATCCAGGCAAAGAGAAACAGGCTAACGAAAAATTCAAAGAGATAAACGAGGCTTACGCTGTTCTTGGCGACCCTAAAAAGAGAAAGAAATACGACCAATTTGGCACAGTAGGTGAAATCGGCGATATCTTTGGCAGTCGCTCCACTCGAACTACTTTCGAAGATTTAATGAAAGATTTTGGTGGAGAGGGGCTTGGTTTCGGCTTTCTCGATGATATATTCGACGACCGATTAAGGGGAACAGGGTTCTCCTTCAGAACTTTTGGCAGACGTGGCGGGACGAGATTTGAAGCATGGCCGGGAGAGGGAATTAACCTTGATGAAATATTCGGGCAAACCAGAAAGCCTTACCGCCAGGATGTCCGTTATCAACTCAGCATTACCCCGAAGGAGGCTTCCCAGGGAACAAGGAAAATTCTAACTAGACATGGAAAGAGATTGGAGGTCAAAATTCCTTCGGGAGTGAAAACGGGCAAGATGGTAAAACTGCGCAATGCCCGCCAGCTAACCGATGGCATGCCCGGAGATATCCTCATCCAAGTCACAGTCAAATAAGGATGAAAAATGCCTGAAAAGTATCGCCAGTGGCTTGCCAAGAATAAATCATGAAAGCATTAGTGCAGTGCGTTACCAATGCTTCGGTAACTGTCGGTAATAAAACAGTAGGAGAGATCGGGCAAGGGCTAGTGGTCTTCCTCGGTGTAGCCAGAAATGATTCGCAGGAAGACGCCCGCTACCTAGCAGATAAAGTAGTAAACCTCCGTATTTTCTCTGACGAGGCAGGCAGATTTTCACTTTCAGCATTAGAAACAAGAAGGGAAATTCTGGTAGTCAGTCAATTCACCTTGCTCGCTGATACACGAAAAGGAAGACGCCCCAGCTTCACCGAAGCAGCTCCTCCCGATAAAGCCAGGGAACTTTATGAGTTCTTCGTTGACCGCGTTCGCTCCTTCGAGCTTAAGGTGGAAACAGGGGTTTTCCAGGAATACATGCTGGTGGACATCCACAACGATGGCCCGGTAACCCTGTCGCTGGAAAGCAAAAATAAATAAAAGTCAAAATACAAAAAGCAGTCAGCTAATGGCTGATAGCTACCAACAGAAAAGCAAAAGTTAAAAATCAAAGGGCAAAATGACAGAGCAAAGTTCAAAAATGTAGCGCGGGGCTTTAGCCCCGTGCACGACCCTGAAGGGGCGCACTACAAGCTTTGGGGGTGAAGGATTTAATTTTGTAGTTGCCTGATTCATCAGGCACAGTTGCCCAATAAATTGGGCAACTACATTTTCAAACCACTCCTCGCAATGACAGGGGAAGGCGTGCCTCGCAATGACGCAAGGGCGAGTGTCATCGCACCTTTTTCTATTGTCATTGCGGCCTTTTCTATTGTCATTGCGAGCGAAGCGTGGCAATCTCAGCGGAAATCCCCCTCCGTTGACGGGACAGGGCCAAGGGAGGGAGTCACCATGAAAGCCAATGCGTCACTGGACATCTCAACGAGCATGCTAAATTGACAAGATTCCGGTCGCATAACATACTACCAGGCAAGCATGCTATGTGGGAACATAATCCGGCAAACGTCAACTCTTTGACATGCTGCCAATTTCCTGAGTTTATTAATAACTGCCCTGAGATGCATAATTATCATGGAGAAAGGTGTACTTGGATTTTGATCTGATCCGTATTCCACAGCCGTTTTTCAAGCCTACCAACAGTGTTCGAATAGGAGACGCTATTCTGGATACCGGCCACATGAGTGATGTGAGTACGAAGGTTCTACGAGAACAATTAGAAAGCGGGAAGCTGAAGGGCACAAGAGAAATAATCATTACTCACTCCCACGTGGATCACATAGGCGGAAGCGAGGCATTAGCCGAAGTTGCGGAGAAGCCCCATACTGTCTTCAAGGGAGGGGATAAAATCATACGCGATTTTGTCGGATACATGTTGGAGGTACGAAAGGAGCAACTGGAACTGTTTTCCTTGGGAAGCAAGGATGCAATACGTGAATTTCTGGACTCATACTTTCCCGTAAATCAGCATTATCGAGATGTGAATATTTCGAGGGTAGTCGAGGAAGGAGAAGAGATCCGAATGGGAAAGATAACCTTGAGAGTAATACATACACCCGGTCATGAAGCAAACCACATGGCTCTATACCACAAAGCTTCGGGCACCCTTTTCTCCGGCGACTTGATAATGGACAACGCCCAGTTCATGTATGCTCCCCTCACCAGCAGCGTGAGGGATTATGAAAACTCACTGAGGAAAGTGCTTCGTCTGAAGCCCAGATTGATCGTTCCTTCTCATGGAGGGCCTATCGAGAACCCTACCGAACATCTGAATAAGTGTTTGGAGAACGTGCAGAGGACCAAAGGGAGAATTTTGAACACGCTGCTGGAGCGAGGGGAAATCACTCATTTTCAGCTAGTGGAAAGCTTATTTAACGCTGCGGATCCTATGGGCGTGGGATTTTTGGCTGCAGTGGTTCTTTCGTACTTGGATTATCTGGAGGAAGAAGGGAAGGTCGTGGTGAGAAGAAATGACGAAACGACGGTTTCTCTGAGATAGGCGGGCATCCAGCAATTAAAATCACACCATGGTGGAAAAGACCGGGTTTAACGAAGATTTTGTCAAAGCCGTGTTGTCAGCTTCAGAGAAATGGTACCAGCCAAACATCTCGAGATTAAGAATTTTAGGGCCTACTCTACAATCTGTGAGAAGATAGTCGTTGATAACTATGTCATTGCGCCTTTTTCTATTGTCATTGCGCCTTTTTCTATTGTCATTGCGCCCTTTTCTATTGTCATTGCGAGCGAAGCGTGGCAATCTCACATGAAGGCCATTATTACAGCAACGAGATTGCGGAGCTTGTTCCGAATGAAATGAGGAATCTGTTGCTCCGAGTTTGCTTCGGCTATGCCTCGCAACCGTTATCACTCCTCGCAATGACAGAAAGAGGAGGCCAGTGCGTCACTGGACATTTCAACGAGCACGATAAATTGACAAGATTCTGGTCGCATAACATACTATCAGGCAAGCATGGTACGTGGGAAGATAACCCCGGCAAATGGCAGTTCTTTGTCAGCTACCAGAGACGAAAAGGGTAGAAGAATACAGGTGAAGAAATGACGAGGGTAATTGTTTCTACGGGAAGAGGGGGAACCGGGAAATCCACATTTTGTGCTATGATCAGTAAATACTTAGCTCCTCCTTTATTATTGATTGATGTTGACCCTGACCAGAGTCTATGCGACATGCTCGGAATAGATTTAGAAAAGGAAGAGGTGAGTACCGTCTCAAACGTGGTTTTCGGTACCAAGCAGACGGGAGCATTGACTTCCCGGTTATATTTTGATGACCTGGAAACCTCGTTCTATAGCAACTGCATATATAAAAGTGGAGAATTTGACCTGGTCACTTTAGGAGCAAAGTGGACCGAGGGTTGTTATTGTCTCGCAGATAATTCACTCAAAGGGATAATTCCCAAACTGATCACGGGATATGAAAACGTAGTGATAGATTCGCCGGCTGGATTAGAGCATCTGAATCGAAGAGTAGTATCACATATAAGTGACCTGTTTGTGTTATCAGATCCATCGTTAAAATCTATGAAGCACATAGAAAGAATGAAGCGCATTATTGAAGGGGTAAAGATAACCTATGATTACTTTTATCTGATAGGAAATTATGAGTTTAACGGAGAGGTAGAAAAGTCCCTCCAAGACCTAAGTCAGCATTATTTGGGCAAAATGGACTATGATGTTAATGTCAAGGACTACAATCTGAAAGGGAAACCATTATGGGATTTACCCGAAGATTCGCCCGCTTGCTTATCGGTCAAAAATTTATTGAAAAAAATCCAGGAAACCGACAGAAATCACTTTCAGGTCAGGCAGGAATTACTGGCTTGAGCCTATCAATTCGCTCCATTGACAACTATATAGTGACAAGCATATAGTAAAAAGGGCCTATGTGGGGTTGGGGCAGAGGTTGCTTTCTCGAGGCGGAAATAGTCGCTCAAAATTTAGAAGAAGGAGGATAAGAGATGTGCCGGTATTGCGTGGAATATGGAGGTGGCACCAAGTGGTATCTCAATCCTGATAATTACCGTGATGAGCTTTACGGTTCTGGAGCTCATAAAGCTACCGTAAAGATGCTAACTGGTGTACAAAAAAATAGCTTTGAGGTAGGCGCCATGACAATCGCCGATGAATCGTGCCCAGATGTGTATTCTTCGGATAGCCTGAGCGTGGCCTTGGAACAGATGATCGGTCATGGTGGGCAGGTCGTTCCTTTAGAAGACGCCCTTAAGATAATAGACCTTTGTAAGGGACCTTTTTTGCTTATGCACTGCGCCTGCCGCAGATATTTTGGTAAGACGGACTCTCTGCGTTGCCTTTATCTTTGGGGGGTTGAAACTGCCCTGAAAGAAAGGCCCTGGGAGAAAGATTCAAAAGTTCTCTCTAAGGAAGAAGCAAAAGAGTTCGAGATAGAATGCGATAAAAAAGGATTTCTGCATTCAGTTTGGCATGCCGCTGTTGATTCTGATGGAATTCCTCCCGTAGTTATGTGTCACTGCACCGCCACCGATTGCATACCAACAAAGTTCAGGTTATCTTACGGAGTGGTAAATGCTCAGCGTAAGGGCGAATATGTAGCTGAGGTCGACCTGGCAAAATGCAAGGAGGGATGTAAGGAGTATCCGGTCTGCATGCACCGCTGTCAGTTTGGGGCAATGAGGTATTCTCCGGTAGACCGCGTGATGTACATTGATCCTCAAGCGTGCTTTGGTTGTGGGTTATGCCGGTCGGCTTGTCCCTATGGAGCAATAAAGCTGGTGGATCGGTCATCGTACCCTTCTCTGGTGGATAATTGGTGACCTGGAAAGTGAATCTGGATGAAAGGAGCGATGAAATGGAATATACACATATAACACCAAGGCCAGTCCTTCATGTAGATGAAGAGGCATGTGGAAACGCGATATTGTGCTTGAAGTGTGTGAAGGCTTGTTTAGAGGCGGGCCCGAATTGTATTGGATTTATAAACACTGAGCCTCCTCCGGTGGGAGAAAATGCCCCCCAAAGATTGGAGGATATACCACACAGAATATTTACCTCTGTTATGGTAAACTGCAATGGTTGTGGGAAGTGCGTTGAAGCTTGCCCCAAAGGAGCTCTTACCCTGGAGATGCCTGAACCCCAGCTGCCGACGGTGAGAGTTCAACGATCAGACATTATCTTCTGCGCTACTCTTAGAGATGGCACAAGAACCTTTCCCAGAGATGACTGAACTTTGGGGAAGTAAATTTTAGCAGCTACGTGGACTCTGCCACATAAAAGGAGTTCCCTATAGCACATCGAGGCCGCAGAAAGCAGGAGATACCGTGATTAAGGCAAAGCAACTCCGGGTTGTCGCTGGAGCCTATCTAGCCGGTATGGGTTATTACGTGGAGATCCTGCCGGAGATACCGAATACAGACCTTAAGCCTGATGTCGCCGGGATAAAGCCTAAGTTAGAGCAGGTCAAACTTCGCTTAGAAAACAAGGGAGGAGCACCAACTGGCTTCCTGTATTTGTTGAGTGAGGATGAGTGGACGCCTACGGAGTCCATAGTGGAAAAGACCGGGTTTAACGAAGACTTTGTCAAAGCTGTGTTGCGAGATAGCGAAGACGACGGTTGGATCAAAAGTAAAAACGAACCAGCAGGCAAAGTCTTCTGGAAGATCGACCGTTACCGGATACCAGCCGAAGAATGTGTGATGATGTGTTGCGGCGCTGAAGACGCTTTGGGTGCATTACATGTCATGGAGGGATTAAAGGGCTGTTTCAATAGAGGATATGTCCTTTTCCCATATCAGGTAGATGAGAAATTTCTGGACAGGTGCTTTCAAAGTGAGATAGGCGTTTTATTCTTTGATGAAAGGATTGTCAGCTTCAGAGAAATGGTACCAGCCAAACATCTCGAGATTAAGAATTTTAGGGCCTACTCTACAATCTGTGAAAAGATGATAGTTGATAACTATGTCATGCGCACCGGTGAGTATTTTTGATGACCTAGTTCAGAATTCATAGACATAGGTGTTCAAAAATTGATATGGCCTGAGGAATATGAAGGTGGTGGGCCTAACTCCCGTGGTAGTGCCTACAGGACAGCGCCGGCTACAGCCAGCTTGATGGCGGGGAAAGTTTGCCTCTGATAAAGCCATTGATGTTGCTCATAAAACTATGCCCATAATGGGGCGATATAGATGTGATAAAGACCTGGATACTGAAAAGCACCTGAGAGGTATAAAGATGATACAATTCTGGATGGGCGGAAAGCAATTATGCCAGATGGAAATAGCGAGATTGTTTTATGAGTGTGACGCATTATAGGGGGTGAGTAAAATGAGCGAAAATGAACAAGGGGAAAAGGGTGTAACTGAGCTGACGGACCGAGTGGCACGGGAAATAAGTAAGAACGCGACTTATGAAAAGCATATTGAGGCAGGTAGTAAATGAAATAGACCCAAAGTCAGCCTCAAGGCTGACGAGGACACTCCTGAGGAAAGACTCCGAACTCACAACTACCATTCTGGAGAACTTTCCTTCCCTTACCAATGCTGTTACCGCTGCCGTGAATGAGACTTTGAAATCTTTGCAGAAAATGCCCCCGGACACGATTCCCGCCTCTATTCCAGCGGGCATTAACGATATTGATGCCCGGGAAATCGCCGAAACCGTAAATTCGCTTGCGCAAGCTCTGAACACAGCACATAAAGAAAACCCAACACTTCTTGCCGATACCTTATCCCCATTTATTACCAACCTCATCTTGTCCACTGACTTCGGTGAGCTCGGGGAGACGATAGAGGGCTCATCAGAGGATATCCTGGCTATGGTAAGGGCATCAAATGAAGTGCTGTGGGCAAATCTGGGCAAGGTAATGAGTATGGGGATGATACTTCCTGCGATTATAAACATAACTGTTAAAAGCTTAAAGGAGACTCTACCGCAAATTGAGGGGTTGGCGGGAGATGTCTTGGCCATTGGCGACTTCGCCCCTGAAGCGGTCGACGAGATGGTCTCTGGTATGCCGCTGATAAAGGATGTTGATGCCCGGGAAATCGGCGAGTTGATTAATTCGCTCCTTGGGATAATGAAGATTCTGCTGCATGCGCTGGGCATGCTCCTGGGAAAAGAAGCTCCTATGACCCAGGAGCTCATCTCACAGAAATTACGAGATACCCTTTCAACCATTGACCCGGAAAAGTTCGCTGAAGCGACGGTAGCCCTTTCTGAAGCTGGCGAAGGAATCACAAATACCGTAACCGATGTGTTAATGGAGAACCCGGAGTTCATGTTCTCTGCTATCTCGACAACCCCTGCGGTGGTAAACTCGCTTGTCCGAAGCTCCAACAGGGCGATATCAAGAATTGCTGAAATTCCACCGACCTCCTGGGGGCGGTGCTTTCTGAGACAATAGCCGGTATCGATACCAGGGAGGTCAGCGAATTACTGAACTCCTTGATTCGCACTATAAACGGCATACATGAAACCAATCCAAAGCTTCTGACTGACCCCCTCTCCAGGATTATATCGGGCGTGGACAGTGGTGAAGCAAGAAAACTGGGGAATTATCTCATGGAGGACTTGAGGATTTTGCTTGGGCAGGCTCAAGAATGAGAGGAGACGGAAAATGGAACTAATGGAGAAGTTGGTCGAATCGGCGAAAACCCTGTCCAATCCTTATGTAGAGGGTTGGAGGGAAAGGGGAGGGAAGGTAATAGGATACTCAGGCACTTATATACCAGAGGAAATCATTTATGCTGCCGGTATTCTCCCCTATAGAATAGGGGGGAGAGAGGCTACAAAAGTTACCATAGCGGATATGTATTTCGGACCAGTCATATGCAACTTGTTGCAATAAGTTTTGACACTGTGTTACTATTCTATTTTGGATGAGTTGCGATAAGATTTTGCGAGAGAAAGGTTACCGCTTAACTCCACAGCGCATGCTGGTCATCGAGGCTCTCCATAATGCCGATAACCACATCAGCGCTGAAGAAATTTTCGAGCAACTGCATGCCCGTTATCCTTACAGCAATATTTCCACCGTTTATCGAACTCTGGAGCTAATGAAAAGGTTAAATTTAGTCACTGAAGCTGATTTTGGAGAAGGACGGGTTCGCTATCACGCTGCTGAAAAGGGACACCACCACCATCTGGTCTGCCACACCTGTGGCAAAATAACAGATTTGGACGAATCCGTGTTGTATGCCTTAAAACATACTTTGCTTCGAGATTATGATTTTGAAGCCGATCTGAGGCACTTAGCCATTCCCGGGGAGTGCGGCGACTGCCATGAGAAAAAGGCAGCGATATTAGACTCTGACCATAAGAATAAACCTCGTGCCATGAGTGATATTCACCAAAGGTTGCCTGTTTTGCTTGGTTATTGGATTGAGCACAATCGCGAGCATGAGCAGGAGTTTCGCCAATGGGCCGATAAGGTTGCTTTTTTACCCAGGGAAGTAGCCCAGCAGCTACAAGAAGCGGCTGGCAGAATGGCTGCCGCGTCCAACGACCTGGAGAAAGCACGACAGGTATTAACGAACAATAAGGAGGGACATTAAGATGTGTCTAGCTAAAGTTTACGAAGTTACAGAAGAAGGTAAGCCTATCATAGAAGACATCGCATATATGATTATTGATGGCAATCGTGTGGAAATAGAGACCCTCTTCGGGGAAAAGAAAGTTTTTCAGGGCAAGGTGCGCCAGGTTGATTTCGTGAAGTCCAGGGTGGAGCTAGAAAAAGAGTAATTTTTTTGCTGCCTTGTTGCAATTAATTGCAACTGCATGTAATACTGAAATACTTAGGAAAGGATGCAAAGACGTGAAGGGCAGTATCTGCGGGGAGAACATCATGGAACCCAGAGCCAGAGTACAAGATGGCAAACCAGTGTGCATACCTTGTTCTGGGCAAGAATACAGCCAACTTGCCGGGGATGGCATATCCTTAGCCAGAAAGAGGGATTAAGTTGTTCCAAGTAAGATACAAGATACCTCATTTGAAAACCCGAATATCTCCTCTGAAAGTGTCCCTCGCCTTACTAACGTTAGCCTTACTATGCTGCCTATTGGTTACAGCTTGCAGCAAAACAGGGCAGCCACTGGAGCCCGTTTCCTATACTGTGGCGGATTCCACGGGAGATTGGGGCTATCCCTCGCCTTACACCCATTATGGAAGGGGGCCGGGATATGTAAGGATGAGCTTCCTCTTTGACACCCTGGTCTGGAAAGATGCCTCCGACTTCGTACCTGCCCTGGCCAAGGAATGGGAGTATATATCAGCAGAGAATGCTTATATTTTCAAGCTACGAGATGATGTGACGTGGCACGATGGCGTTGAGTTTACCGCCGAGGATGTGGTATTTACATTCAACTATACCAAGGAGCACCCATTCCAGTGGGTGGATAGTAGCATCGTCGAATCGGCTGAAGCAATTGATGAATACACAGTAAAACTTTATCTAAGCAAGCCTTACGCTCCATTCTTCCAGGACGTCGCTGGCACCCAGCCAATGATTCCCCAGCATATCTGGCAAAATGTAGAAGAACCTGAAAAGTTTACTACTGCAGAAGCAATAATTGGGACAGGACCCTACACGCTAGCTGACTACAGCAAGGAGCACGGTAGCTATCTCTACAAAGCCTATGATGACTACTACCTTGGCAAACCTTCTGTGGACGAAATTAAGTTCGTCAAAATAAGCGCCGAAATGATTCCTGCGGCACTAAAGGGAGGTTCGATAGATGCCGCTGATATACCACCTGAAGTTGTCTCCGAGATGGAAGAGGCGGGGCTTACTATAATTACGGCCCCCTATTCATGGAATGCCAAACTGACCATAAACCATCAAAAAGAGCCTTTATCTTCGAAGCAGTTCCGACAGGCTTTAGCTTATGCCATAGACCGGGAAGCCCTGGTGCAAATTACTCAGCGGGGCCATGCCCTGGCTGGTAGCCCGGGCATGATACCTCCGACCAGTGCCTGGTATAACCCTGACACTCCACAGTATGAGTATGACCAAGCCAGGTCGAAACAGCTTCTAGAAGGGCTAGGCTACGAGATGAAGGATGGCTATTTTACAAAAGGTGGCGAAGAGCTCGAGCTTGAGCTTATAGCTCCGGCTGACTACAAGGAAGTTGGGCAATTCATCAAGCAGCAACTGGAAGCAGTGGGCATAAAGATAGACTTCAGAACACTGGAAGAAAAGACGGTTGACGCCAAGGTGGAAGCGTGGGATTTCGACCTTTCAATCTACGGGCATGGAGGTCTTTATGACCCGTCCATGTTGAACAAAGTAATTATAGGGAAGGGCTTCATTAGTGCCCGGTACACGTCAAACGAGACGCTGAATGAACTGCTGGAGAATCAAATTACAGAGATGGACCAGGGGAAAAGGGTGAATATAGTGCGTCAAATCCAGGAGCTATACGCTGAAGACTTACCCGCTCTTACCCTCTACTACCCCAATTGGTACTGGGCTCATGATGGCAGCGTGGAGCTGTTCTATACAAACAATGGTATTGCCTTTGGTATTCCCATTCCATTGAACAAGCTTGCTTTTATGCAATATAAGCCGATGTAGAACATCGGATAGCCGGAAGTAGAGGAAACCAAATCTATGTTCAGTATTCGAAATCTTGCGCTATATCTCATAGCTATGTTCATCATACTGACGCTTAACTTCCTGTTGCCCAGGATGATGCCTGGTGACCCGCTGATGGCAATCTATGGCGAGGAGGCTTTGGTGCAGATGACACCAGCACTTAAGGCCGAACTGGTGGAGCGTTTTGCCCTTGACCAACCATGGTGGCAGCAGTTTGCTGCTTATCTCTCAACACTATTTACCGGCGACCTGGGCTACTCTTACTACTATAATGCACCCGCCCTGGAGGTAATTCTTGGACGGCTTCCCTGGACATTGCTTCTGGTCGGCACCACGCTAATCATTTCCACTTTTGGGGGTATTATTCTGGGTATTGAGTCAGGCTGGAGGCGAAGCAGCTTGCAAGATAAATCTCTCCTCACTGGACTTATGGTGCTCGGGGGCTTTCCCGATTTCTTTCTGGGGATTTTGCTCCTTATCGGATTTGGGGTGACATGGGCGATTTTCCCTCTAGCAGGCGCAATTACCCCTTATTCAGGCTTTACCGGAGCTGCATTGGTGCTGGATGTTCTCCACCATCTCTTCTTACCAGTAACTGCCTTAATTTTATGCCATGTTGGGGCAAGCTATCTGCTGACCAGAAATACTATGGTTACTGTCCTTAAGGAACCTTACATGCTCACGGCGAGAGCTAAGGGACTATCCAACTTGGTAATGAGATATCGGCATGCCGGTAGAAATGCCTTGCTCCCGGTAATTACCAGGACGGGAATACAGTTAGGAAGGATGATCACCGGGGTGCTTTTCGTAGAGATTGTTTTTGCTTACCCAGGATTGGGATATCTGACCTATGAAGCCCTGCTAGCCCGAGATTATCCCGTTCTTCAAGGGGTGCTTTTGATTGTGGCTGTCTTTGTCCTGATAGCTAACTTCCTGGTTGATTTAAGCTATTCCAAGATTGATCCGAGGATCCGTTATGCACATTAATCTTAGAGAAGAAGTAAAACAACATAATTCTGCTAAGTTTGGGATAGCCATACTTCTGCTGATGCTAACTATTGCTCTATTTGCTCCCCTGTTAGCATCTTACTCCCCAAATATGCAAACTCCTTTCGCCTTTGAGCCTCCTTCTTTTAGCCATTGGCTGGGGACAAATCATGTAGGGCAGGATATCCTGAGCCAGCTCCTCTACGGTGCCAGGACTTCTTTATTGGTTGGTTTCTCGGTGGCTCTTCTGGCCACCATCTTGAGCGCTACTATCGGCGCTTCGACAGCGCTGATAGGCGGCTTATATGACAGGATAACTATGAGGATTGTTGACGCTTTTATTATTATCCCGATCATTGTCATCATTATTCTGGTGGCAGCTTACGTAAAGCCCAGCCTCTGGGTGCTGATTTTGCTCCTCTCGCTGTTAGGTTGGCAGGGTGGAGCGAGAATCATAAGAGCCCAAGCTCTTTCCTTAAAAGAGATGGGGCATATTTCAGCAGCTCAGTCTTTTGGAGCAAGCAATGTATATCTGACATTCCGCCATATCTTGCCCGACCTCGGCCCTATTTTGTTGGTAGAATTCATTTATGGCATAAGGAGGGCTATTTTCATGGAAGCTGGGCTGGCTTTTCTTGGCATAGCTGACCCAACAACAATTAGTTGGGGGATGATGATGCGCGAAGCTCTTGACTTCTGTTACCTTGATGTATGGCAATGGTGGTTGCTTCCTCCCGGAATAGCTCTGTCCCTAACAATCCTTTCAGTTACCTTCATTGGCCATACCCTGGAAGGAGCTCTGGATCCGAGATTGGAGAGTGAAGCAATTGCTTAAGCTGGAGAACCTAAAAGTAAGTTATGCCTGGGAAGAAATTCTCAATGGGATTGACCTTGAGGTCAAAGACGGGGAGTCTTTGGCTATTATTGGCGAGTCTGGCGCCGGTAAGACTACTCTTGCTTTGAGCCTAATGCGGCTGGTTAATGGCAACGTCAAAGGGAAAATCTTCTTTAACGGTCTGGAGTTGCTTTCCCTTTCTGAAGAGGCGATGAGAGGGTTGAGAGGCAATCAGATAGCCTTGGCACCTCAAAATGCCAATAATACGCTAAACCCAGTTTACACCATTCTGGACCAAGTGGCTGAGCCTGTATTAGAGCACCAATCGAAAAATCGACGAGAGGCCAGGGAGCAAGCATCAGGATTACTAAGTGATCTTGGAATCCCGAAAAGCCGGTTTTCTGCCTATCCCCACCAATTGAGTGGGGGAGAACAACAGAGGGTATTAATCGCTATGGCTTTGGCCAACCAACCTAAACTCTTAATTCTTGACGAGCCGGTATCTTCCTTGGATGCTCCAGCTCGAGCTGAGGTAATAGAATTACTCAAGGCTATCAGTCAAGATCGCAGCCTTATTGTAATGACTCATGATATCTCTACCGCAGCCAAACTTGCCGATAATATTGCCATCATCTATTCAGGGAGAATTGTAGAGCTTGGTCTAATGGGTGAAGTTCTTTCCCGCCCCCGACACCCTTATACTCGGGGGCTGATTCGATCTTATCCCGATATGAGTACAGGAAAAGATCTACAGGGGATAAAAGGCGTGATGAACCGCTCAGTGAGCGGTTGCCCTTTCCACCCTCGCTGCACTCAAGCTATAGAAATCTGCCGAGAGAAGATACCTCCTCTAATGTTGATTCAGGGAAGATATATTGCTTGCCATCGAGGAGGTATTATTCCTTTGTTATCAACAAAGAACCTGACCAAACATTTTGGCTCACTTTTGGCTGTAGATTCAGTTAATATAACCATTGAGGGGGCTGAAACACTGGCTTTAGTAGGAGAAAGCGGTTCAGGTAAAACTACCTTAGCCAAGTTAATTATGGGCTTAGCTAAGCCTACCGAAGGCGAAGTTTATCTCGAAGATAGTCGAGTCAATAATAGAGGAAAAGATTTCTACCATCAGGTGCAGATGATCTTCCAAAACCCCGGAGAATCATTGAGCCACCGCCTCTCCGCGCTAGAGTTAGTGAGAGAGCCACTGGATATTCAAGAAATTGGGACAAAAGAGGAGCGAAATAGCAAGGCCAGACAGGTCTTGAGAGAAGTTGAGCTGCCCGAGACCGAAGCTTTCTTAAGCAAGTATCCTCATCAATTAAGTGGCGGGGAAATGCAAAGAGTGGCTATCGCTCGGGCTTTAGTTTTAGATCCAAGATTGCTCATTGCTGATGAGCCTACTGCCTTTTTGGATTCAAGCCTACAAGCCAAGATTTTGAAGTTGTTGCTTAATCTACAGGAGCAACGAGGTTTGAGCTTGCTTTTTATCACCCACGATATTGCTGTAGCAAGAAAAATTAGCGATAGGATAGCGGTAATGAAGGATGGTAGGATTGTAGAACAGGGACCTGCAAAAAGCATTATCACTACACCAGTGCATGCTTATGCCAGAAAGTTATCGCAAGCCGCTTCAAGCCTATCTTTTGAGGTTAAAGAGCCCTAACGTTATTTACCACCCATCTCCAAGCTCCAGGCTGATATCCAGTGCTTTGGTTGAATGGGTAATAGCGCCTACCGAGATGAAATCAACGCCGGTTTCGGCTACAGCTCGAACTTTATCCAATGTAATTTTGCCCGAAGCTTCAATTGAGGCAACCCCGCGTATCATCTTCACCACCTCGCGCATGTCATCGATGCTCATATTATCAAGCATAATCACACTTGCCCCAGCCTCAGCAGCTTCCAGAGCTTCCTGGGGAGTCTTGACCTCCACTTCTATCTGAGTGGATGACGGGGCATTCTGCCAGGCCTTCTCTACAATTTCCCTGATACTTAATCCCTCATTACGAAGCGCTGCCAGATGATTGTCCTTGATGAGAATGGCATCACCCAGATGCATGCGATGATTTTTGCCACCACCAACCTTGACAGCATATTTTTCCAATGCTCTTAAGCCGGGGGTAGTTTTCCTGGTATCCATAATCTGCACCGGTAACCCCTCAACTGCCTCCACATAGCGATTCGTCTCCGTGGCAATGCCGCTGAGCCTCTGCAGGAAATTCAACGCTGTTCTTTCCGCTTTGAGGATACTGGCTACTTTGCCCTCCACTGTGGCAATTATGTCGCCACTGCCAACTTTCGCTCCGTCTTTGAGCGAAACTTCTATTTTCAATTCCGCGTCAACCCGTCGAAACACTTCTTCAGCTATCTCGCCCCCGGCTAAAATGCCCTTTTCCTTGGCTAAAATTGACGCTACGCCAACTTTTCCCTGTGGTATCAGGGAATTAGTGGTAATGTCGCCCTCACCAAGGTCTTCAGCTAAAGCAAGGTCAATGATTTGCCCTATTTGAGCATTACTCAGCATCTTTACTCCGGAAAGCTATGTGCCTTTGCCATTCAGGCCTTACTTGAGGAAAATCGGTGCGGAAATGGGCGCCGCGGCTTTCCTCCCTCAGCAAAGCCGACTCAGCCATAAGCCGGCTACATAATACCAGACTGCCCAGCTCATGAGAGACACGGTCAATAGGCTGGGGTAAAGAGTGCCCCCAGGTAGCCAGGGTGTTCGCCGCCTCGGTAAGACCATCGCCGGAACGAATAATCCCCACCTTATCCCACATCAACGATTGCAAGTTAGCTAGATTGAGCGTCGGTGTTTTGGGCAGTGGTTCACGGTCAGGGAGGAAGTGAGATTCATTCGCTTCACTCGCAATGACAGAAGGATGAGATGTTTGAGTTTTCTGTATTGCTCTCCTGGCAAAAACGACCGATTCAAGCAGTGAATTTGATGCCAGCCTGTTAGCACCATGAACGCCGGTGCAGGCTGCCTCCCCGATTGCCAACAAGCCTGAGATATTAGCCTCACCCCACTCATTCACCTTCACCCCTCCCATAAGGTAGTGAGCCGCCGGTGCTACCGGTATAAGTTCCCTGGTAATGTTCAAGCCATGCTCCCGGCAAAAGCGATAGATATGCGGAAAGCGGGTAGTAATTAAACGAGCCGGTAAATGAGTAACGTCCAAAAACACGCTATCACTGCCCGTCTTTCTCATTTCGTAAACAATGCTTCGAGCCACCACATCCCTCGGGGCCAGCTCATCTTCAGGTGCATAGTCAGGCATAAAACGATAACCCTCGGCATTTCTAAGTATTCCTCCCTCCCCCCTTACCGCCTCAGAAATGAGGAAAGGAGCCACCCCGGGAAGATGAAGGCTGGTGGGATGAAACTGGAAGAATTCCATATCGCTGATTTCAGCACCAGCTTTGAAAGCTAAGGCTATGCCATCGCCGGTAACCACATCGGAGTTGGTGGTATATTTGAATAACTGCCCGGCACCACCAGTGGCTAAAATAAGAAATCGACAACTATATTCCTCTGTCATCTTTGTTTGGCAATCGAGAACCTTCACACCTTCCACCATCCCACCTTCAGTGATAATCTCGCTAACCAGGCAGTGTTCCAAAACCCTGACCCTGTTGGACCTCACCTGCCGACTCAAGGTGGTTTCAATATACTCACCGGTGGCATCTCCACCGGCATGGATAATGCGCGGTACACTATGAGCTGCCTCCCTGCCCAGGCTAACTGCGCCATCCAGTGTATCAAAGGGAACCTGAAGTCTGATAAGGTCAGCAATACATTCAGCTGCCTCCTCAGTAAGAATATGAACTGCATTGGCATCACACAACCCATCTCCAGCAGCCACAGTATCCTTGAAGTGAAGCTCAGGAGAGTCATTCTTACCTATTGCGACAGCAATGCCACCCTGAGCATACCTGGTATTGCAATCATCAATGCTGCCCTTGGTTAAGACAAGCACGCTGCCTTGCCCGACAGCAAGTAACGCAGCGTAAAGCCCGGCAATGCCACTGCCCACTATTATGTAGTCATAGTCAATCATATTTCCCTTCAGCTTATCGCCAGCATCATCTCAATAGCCTTTTTAGCCCTCACCCTTATCTCATCAGGAACAGTGACGATATTCTTCCTTGCCCTCATTGTTTCAATCACCGTTTCCAGTGTGGTCATCTTCATATCAGGGCAAACCAAGCTATCGGAGATAAGATAAAATTCCTTATCTGGATTCTCCTTCTTCAAAGGATACAACATTCCTTCCTCGGTGCCAATGAGAAAATCCTTCGCATTGCTTGCCCTGGCATAGCGGAGCATCTGCGAGGTGCTTAGAGCAGCGTCAGCCAGCTCGATAACCTCGGGGCGACATTCGGGATGAACCAGCACCTTGGCTTGAGGATAGCGATGCTTTGCCACCCTGACTTCCTCTACAGTGAGGTTATCATGTACAGCGCAAAAACCGGGGTAAAGAACTATCTTCTTATCAGTCCTGGTAGAGACATAATGCCCCAGATTTCTGTCAGGGATGAACAGGATTTCCTGGTCGGGAATTGCGTTTACCACCTCGGCTCCATTAGCCGAAGTGCAGCAAATATCGCTCTCCGCCTTGATCGCTGCGCTGGTATTAACATAAGCTACTACTGCAGCTTTGGGATATCGCTCCTTCCATTCCCTTAAACTGTCAACATCAATCATATCCGCCAGAGGACAGCCAGCGTCACGATGTGATAACAGCACCGTGGTATCCGGATTGAGGATAGCCGCTGTTTCCGCCATAAAGAGAACGCCGCAAAAGACGATTACTTCCGCCCTGACACCAACGCATTCCCTCGCCAGCTCCAGAGAATCCCCGGTAAAGTCAGCAATATCCTGCACTTCAGCACGCTGATAATTATGAGCCACAATAATGGCGTTAAGCTCCTTCTTTAGCTCCAGAACTTCCTTCTGAAGCTCTTCCAATCCAGGTTCTGATTCAGCAATCACTTTCACTTTCTATCTCCGTTCTCTCCAGACCCAGTAATCTACAAATTTTCTCACGGCTTTTGCTGCACTGGCAGGTGAATGGAAAACAGGTATTCCCTGGCTAATAACCTGCTTCCTTGTCTCGGCAATGGCACTCCACCTCCAGTTTTGCATATCAGAGAAATCAATCTCTCCCGTTTCTATGACGGAGACTGCAGGCTTACTCCCATCTTTGATCGCCATGGTTCCGCCCAAAAAATCCCTGACTATCGTTTCCCGCCATATATCCGTGGGATAAAAGTCATCTTGAGTCAAGCCGAGAACAAGGACATCAAATTCCTGCGCCGCAGCCACCATTTTCAGTAGGCTTAAGGGTGGGACAAGTGACTTCTGAAAAATGGAGCTGTCCAGAGGATTTCTAACCCAATCCCAGATTTCTGGAACCTCTTTTTTGAGTTCCTTCCTTGTTTTCAGGGAAAGTTCCGGAATGTGAAAACCTTCTTCCTCCCACACATCACCTGAAATCACGCTTTTCCCGCCCCCACCCCCAACTATAAGCACCCCCCTTCTCGTAATAGGCGGTAAAAAGGTAAAAGCCACAACCTGGTCTATCAGCTCCTGAAAATTACCAACCAGTGTAACACCATGCTGTTTTGATATCGCCCTCCAGATCTCCATAGAGCCTGCCATCGACGCTGTATGAGAAAACACCAGCTTTTTCCCCGCCTCCCCCCTCCCTGCCTTAAGTATTATCACCGGTTTTCTCACTGCGGCATACGATAAGGCACGGATAAATTCCCTTCCATCCTTAACCCCCTCAACATAGGCAGCGATTACCTTTGTTTCAGGGTCATCAGCGAAATAGTATAGTAACTCAGACCCGGTTATATCAAGGGCATTGCCATAGCTTATAACCTTGCTGAAGCGGACCCCGCGCAAAGCGGCATATCGAACGAATTCCCCCGCTCCCCCACCACTTTGAAAGAATCCTCCAACAGGCCCGGCTTCTTTCGGCAGGTCATGGTTAAAGGATAGCCCGACTTTGGGATAGTAAACACCCATACAATTCGGGCCTAAAATCCTGATACCCAGACTTTTTGCTTTCCGCAAGATTTCACGTTCAAGCCTGGTTTCCTTTTTCCTCCCTGTTTCACTCAGTATCCCCGTGAAAAGATGAACAAGCTTAACGTTCTTCGCTTTACAATCTTCGAGGAGTTGCAGCACCCTTTCCGCAGATACGCAGGAGATAACGTAGTCCACCTCTGACTCAGGGATGTCCCTGAGATTTGGATAAGCCTTGAGCCCAAGAATCTCATCCAATTTCGGGTTTACCGGATATATCCTGCCCTTGAAACCATGGTCTATGAGGAAACGGGTAAAGTTGTATCCCCCGGACATGATGTTCGAGGATGCGCCGACAATAGCAGCAGAATTTGGATGGAAAAGGGCGTCAAACTTATCAAAATCATCAAGCATATTTGCCCTGCAGTGCCCAGGGACTGGTCTTTTCAACGTTAACTTTCACCAATTTCCCTGAATAATCAGCATCGTCTGGGAAAAAGACCAGTTTATTACCTTCCGTCCGCCCATACCACTTCCCCTTCTTATTGCCCTCCACCAGCACTTCCACCTCCTTTCCTATATAGCCGGAGTTTATCTCGCCAGCTACCGATGCCTGGAGCTGCTCAACCTTCCTGAGCCTTTCTTTCTTGACCTCTCGAGGGACACTATCCTCGTATTTCCCCCAGGCAAGAGTGCCAGAGCGAGGAGAGTAAGCCGCCACATGAACAACATCGAATCTTATTTCCTTTAGCAGCGAAAAGGTATGTTCAAACTGCTCCTCTGTCTCGCCGGGAAAACCCACGATTACATCGGTGCTCAAAGAAGCCTGAGGTAAGCGCTCTCTAACAGCGCGGACGAGCTCCCGATATTGTTCAATAGTATACCCCCGCTTCATCGCCTTTAATATATCATCATCGCCCGACTGAACAGGCAGCTCAAGGTATTCACACACCTTATCCAGCGAAGCTACAGCTTCAATAAGCTTTTGGCTCATATCTTTAGGGTGGTTCGTCAGAAAGCGAATCCTTGATAACCCCCTGATTTCGCTCAGCCGGTATAGCAAATCGGCCAGATCCGGGCGTCCCGGTAAGTCATGCCCGTAGGAATCGACATTCTGTCCCAGTAAGGTTATCTCTTTGATGCCCTGACTGACCAGTTCTTCAACCTCGCAGACCACCTCCTCCACAGGGAGGCTTACCTCTTTACCCCTCCGATAAGGAACAATGCAAAAAGAACAGAAATTGTTGCACCCTTGAATGATAGGAACATAGGCACACGGCGAAGAATCCTTCCCTGCGTCATTGCGAGTCGAAGCCCTGAACGCAGTGAAGGGACTGCGAAGCAATCTCTGTTCATCAACCGGAACGCCCTGCTTCTTAGCCCAGCTAAGGAAATCGGAATAAGCCCCGGGCTTGAAGAAGAAATCAACATGAGGGAATCGCTTCTTCAAATCTTCAATATGGGAATCGACAAAACAGCCGGTAACCAGGACGTGCATATCGGCGTGTTCTTTCTTCAAACCTTTTAGCTGACCAAGCATCCCCAGAACTTTGTCCTCTGCGCTTTGTCTCACCACACAGGTATTAAGCACTACTAAATCAGCTTCCCGGGGCGATTTGACCTCATGATGTCCCGCGGAATTCAGATAGCTGGCTATCCGTTGTGATTCCGCCTTATTCATCTGACAGCCTATAGTCCAAATAGAATAACGTGACATAGCAATATCACCGCTCTCTTACGCCAACTTACTTGTCAATCCACCGTCAATAACCAGAGTCTGCCCGGTAACGTAAGAGGAAGCATCAGAGACTAAATAGATAACGCCGCCAGTGATATCCTCACCTTTACCATAACGATTCAGCGGGATGCGCTCCAAATAACCTGTAACCTGCAACTTGTCACCTGCAACCTCTAACCCGGTATCTGGCTCCATGCTCAACAACTGCAAAAAACCTCCAGTTGCTATAAACCCCGGGGCAATAGCGTTTACCCTGATATTGTAAGGTGCCAACTCCACAGCCAGTGTCTTGGTAAAATTGACAACTCCTGCCTTAGCTGCTCCGTAAGGAGCACACGGCGTGTAACTTGCAATTCCAGCTATTGAAGCGATACTGACGATGTTTCCTTCCTTCTGGTCAATCATCACCTTTGCCACCGCCTTGGAGCATAGAAACACGCTCTTCAAGTTTTCACGAACAATGGCATCCCAGCCCCCCTCACTTAAATCCATCGTGCCAGCCATGAAGGAGCCACCGGCATTATTGACCATAATATCAATCCTGCCAAACTCAGCCATGCTCTTTTCCACCAGATTCGACACCTGGTCGCCAGCACGAACATCAGTGGGCACCGGTAGAGATTTTCTCCCCTTAGCCTTGATCTCTTCAGCGGTCGCTTCGATGTCAGCGGCAGTCCGGGCAGCAACTACCACATCAGCACCGGCATCAGCTAATCCCAGAGCTATGGCTTTACCAATACCTCGTCCCGCTCCGGTTACAATGGCTACCTTGCCATCCAGATTAAATAAAGATGAACTCATCCTTCACCCCCTTAAAGCTTTCAGGTTGTTTAATTTTGATTTCCCGTTCAATTCCAGGCGTTTCAGAGAGGCTTCACCCCAAAATCCTCGTAGTTGCCTGATTTATCAGGCACAACCGCCCAATGAATTGGGCAACTACATCTCTAAACGCCCTGGCTCTCATAATTGTAGTTGCCTGATTTATCAGGCACAACCGCCCAATGAATTGGGCAACTACTTCTCTAAACGCCCTGGCTCTCATAATTGTAGTTGCCTGATTTATCAGGCACAACCGCCCAATGAATTGGGCAACTACTTCTCTAAACACCCTGGTTTCCGTAATTATAGTTAAGATATATAATTCATCACAAGTTAAATATCATGGGAACTGAAGACCAGGAAGGGCATCGAGAAAGGTTGCGCCAGAAGTTCCTTAAATCTGGCCTCAAGGGATTCCACGATTATGAAATCGTGGAATTGCTGCTGACCCTGGGAACGCCTCGCAGGGATTGCAAGCAGCCGGCAAAGAAAGCAATAGAAAAATTCAAGAGCTTGCGGGGGGTTTTAGCCGCTCCCCCGGAGGAATTACAGGAGATTAAAGGAATCCGCCCGACTCATATCTTTATAATCAAGTTTATGCAGGAGCTGGGAGAGCAATTCCTCAAGGAGCAAATTCTGGACAAAGAATTTGTGCACTCTTCTCAAGAGGTCTCCAGCTACCTCCGCCACTCGATGAGAGACCTCAAGAAAGAGACCTTCAAGGTTATGTTTCTCACTGCCCAGAATCAGGTCATCGCCGTGGAGAACTTGTTTGAAGGCACATTGACCGTCAGCGCTGTTTATCCCCGGGAAATCATAAAGAGTGCCATCAAGCACAACGCTGCCGCTCTAATCTTCGCCCATAACCACCCTGCTGGAGACCCCGCGCCCAGCGACAATGATAAACAGATAACCAGGGATTTGGTCTTCGCCGGAAATTTGATGCAGATGAAGGTGCTGGACCATATTATTATCGGTGATAATCGCTATTTCAGCTTCGCCGACGAAGGACTGATTGAGAAATACGACCTGGATTTCTTAGGCATTAGAAGGAACAAGGATGTTTAAGCCAAACTTTAGAGTAACTAACAAGATAATCAACTACCTTGCAGATATCGCTGCTGCTAGAGAGTTGATTCTCAATGCCTCGCTTCTTCCGCAATGGGAAGTGAAACTACGCAAAGAAGCAATTGTTAAGATGGCTCATCATTCTACAAGCATAGAGGGTAATCCTTTAACTTTGGAGCAAGTAACAAATTTGCTTGCCGGGAAGGAAATAGCTGCTTGGGAGAAGGATAAAAGGGAAATAGTAAACTATGTCAAGGTGCTTGAATATATTGATAGACTTGGTGAGGAAGGAGTCAAATATATCACTGAGGAGATTATTCTCAAGATACATCAGCTTACCACACAAGACATCTTACCTGAAGGTCAATCAGGATGCTATCGAAAGGTGCCTGTTGCGGTTGTGGATGGGCATCACAAAGTCATCTTTCAACCGCCTCCTAAAAACAAAGTTCCTGATCTTATGAGGGATTTTGTCTTGTGGTTAAACAGTGATCAGGCACATGAGCTATACCCTGTATTATTAAGCGGGATTTCTCATTACGAGTTCGTTAGAATTCACCCCTTTGTAGATGGAAACGGTAGAACTGCAAGAGCGTTAGCCACGCTGATTCTCTATCTGAAAGGCTTTGATACTAAAAGATTCTTCGCCCTTGATGATTATTACAATGAGGATAGAGGGAGATATTATGCTGCGTTGCAAACGGTAGAACAAAAAACATTGGATATAACACCCTGGCTGGAATATTTCTGTGAGGGTGTTGCTGTCAGTATGAATCGGGTTAAAGCTGCAGTCTTAGAGCTAAGCTTTGATAAAAGGGTAAAAGAGAAGAAGGGACAAATCTTTTTGAACGAAAGACAGAGGGAAGTTTTAAAGTATTTACAAACAAATTTGAAAATAACCACAGAGACGTATCAAAAGATGTTTAATGTTTCTGAACGGACAGCGCGGAATCATTTAAACGAATTGGTGAAACTGGATTTAATTAAACCTATAGGGCCTCAAAAAGGCAGGTATTATGTGCTGGTTTAGCCTATTGCCGAGAAATTGCCGAGAAATTGCCGAGAAAACGGAAGAGGTAGCTTATGAACCCCGTTAGACCTTTATGGTATTATACTTATGTTTTGCAAAGTGGAAGAGATAAAAATTTCTATATAGGAGTAACAGCAAATTTGGTGTTGCGAATCAATCAACATAATAACGCAGCAGTTCAATCTACCAAATCAAGGATTCCTCTCAAGTTAATTTATTATGAAGCTTGTTTGAGCAAAGAAGATGCTTTTCGGAGAGAGAAGTATCTGAAAACAGGAATGGGGAAGCGATATTTGAAAAATCGTTTGAAAGAGGGTCTAACGGGGTGAACAAATTAAGCCAGCACGAGATTGAACTTATCATCCAGTGCCTGAAGGTGGCTGGAAAACTGCACAGTTCGCTGTTTCGTTCAATCATCACATCACCTTGACGTCCTTGCCTAACATTGTTAGAATGCTTATATGTATGTAAGTATGTATGCATGCTAAGGGAGGGCACTATGACTAGAAGAATGACAGTGGTATTTCATGATGATGAACTCTATACATATCTAAAAGTGGAGGCAGCAAGGAGACATATTGCGGCAAGTGATATCGTTGCTGAAGCAGTGCGTGAGTGGTTGGATAGCCATGAGGATGCCGAGCTACTACCCACAATTGAGGCTGCCCATGCCGAGTGGAAGGAAAAGGGTGGACGACCTTGGTCTGAAGTTGAGCCAGAATTGGAAGAGGCAGTAACCCGGCGAGAACGAGCTGCAGAGGCAAAGAGTGTACCGGCTTGAAGTCTCACCAGCGGTCGACCGTAATTTGGAAAGGCTGAAAAGACGGATACAGAGGCATGATTTTGAGCGGTTACGAGTCGCTATCAGGGGTCTAGCCAATGAACCCCGTCCCCATGGGGTTAGAAAAATCGAAGGCTCTGAGAGAGCCTACCGAATAAGGGTGGGCAATTACCGGGTGGTCTACGAAATATATGACGATGAGAAACTGGTTTTGATATTACAACTGGCTCGTCGAACCGAGACAACATACCGGTCATAGGAATTAGGGGATGTGTGAGAAAAGAGAATATGCTGCGCCAGATTTCGTTATTACCAGGGAGAGGTAATGGCTACAGGCGAGGAAATCAAAGTATAATCAGGTTGGCGATTTTCGAAAGGTTATTATGGAGCGATTGAGCCAGAACGAAATCGAGTTTGCTACCCGGTGCTTGAAGGCAACTAGAAAACTGCACAATTTGCTAATTCGTGCAGCGGATGATCATAAGCCTTTGCTCCGCAGGGCTGCGAGAACACTTGATACCTCTTTTTCCTGTGCCTCTATCAGCGAAAGTAGCTCCTCAGGCGTTCGGGTGTCTTCTTCTTGTTTTCGGTTCGTATTGAACGACCTTTTCTTTGACTGGGCTTGCTGCCTAGCAGAGATGATGGACATTCGCCACTGTCCGAGGCTTAAATCCACCCACCCCGATAATAGCCAGATATGTTATAATGTCCCATAATGGAGCATGAGGCAGCTATTCAAAATCCACCTGGATATCTTTTATTACTGGGTAAAGTAAGGCATGGACAACATGTTTAACGAGATACAAAAGAGATTCACATATTGTCTGGTTTCACAGATACTGGAGGTAGACATCATCGCTGACAACAAGCCTATCTACCACAAGTGCCTGAGTGTTCTCAAGCATTTTTTTACGATAGGCGCTGGAACTGGAGATACTGGAGGAAGGGCTCCTCTAAAGGGATTTCTATTTGAAGGTCAACCAGGGACAGGAAAGACTGAACTGGTTAGACAAATTGCAAGGGAGTTTGGTGCCTGGACACGCCCGCTGTACACAGCGCCAGGGAAAGATGAACCAGTTCTTTTGTTCCTGGACGGAGCGAGCATAGCTTCTCCCAGATGGGGAGATGCTGAGGTGACCTTAAGAGAAGCCTTTCGCTTTGCGGATATTCAGGGAAGACGCACCATATTGCTTTTTGATGATATAGAATCACTTATGCTGGCACGCAGCTCTGAAATTGCTAAGGAATGGCACTACTCAATCAATGCTATCTTGTTCCATGAACTGGACGCGGTCGATCCCAAAAGGACCTTTGTTTTTGCAACTACAAATAGACCTGACTTGATTGATAAAGCGTTGAGAGACAGACTCTATCCTATTGAATTTCGCCTCCCTAGCAGGGAGTCCTTACTTGAGATAGCAACATATCAGTTAAGAGCAATGGGTGACATACCAGAACAGCGTCAAGCTGAAATTCTAAACGTAATCGAAAATGAGCTAGACAAGCGTAAATCACCAACAATTAGAGACGTGGAAAGGCTTGTTATTATGGAGTGCGTGGAGAGGAACGTATGGGCAACATGAGGATGGTGCAGAATATAAATAAAATCCAAGGTGAGAAACACTATGTTCTCTTGATGGTGAGCACGAATGAGGTTGACCAAGCAAGAAGCTGGCTTCAGCATGTATCATCTAGTTTGGACCTCAAAGAGATATTTGTGGGAGACATCACTGGTATAACTGCCCTGGAGCAACCAGTAGGCTTAGTAGCATTGCTGAGATTTGATAGCGTGGCAGAGATGAGAGCGACTATCACGGAGGTCAGCAGTGAGCTAAGGCAGCGTGATAGCTGGACGTTTGATTTTATGAAAGCCACTTGGATGGACATACAGCCCAGTTCAACAGCAAGAGTGCAGAACGGCGACAGACGCTTGGTGACAACAGATGGGCGTATTTGCTTTAGAAACCGAAGATACTACATAAGTGGACGCTTGCGAGGAGAATACGTTGAACTAGGTGTAGATGATGAAAACCTCAATGTGTACCACAACGGCGTCCTAATTAAGGCTTTAAAGGTTCGTACCTAGGAGGAATATTATGCTAACAGAAGAAGAGAAGCGAAAACTGGAGTACATAGTTACTGAGAGTCCGGAGAGCAGTAGAGTTCAGCGAGAACTGGAAAAGCTAGTTGAGCACATCTTAGATGACATCATGGATAAGGAGGGTAAAGCAGGTGAAGGCAGCGCTTGAATTACGGAACATAGGTGGCTTTAAAGGAATCAAGCGATTTGAATTTGAGGAAGGAATGGTGAACGAGGTAGTGGCGGGTAACGCTATGGGCAAAACCTCCATAACACGAGGTTTAGGCGCAGTCTTGAGCGGAAGGCTCACGCACGATGAGATAATCCGTGAGGGCATGAATCAGGGGGTCTCGAGGGAAAGCCTTAAGAACATCTATGAGAAAGATGCTGCGGTCTTGCTGAGCTACAATGGAAAGGAACGAGAATGGTACATGAAGAGCGATGGTAGTTTTGGTGCCACTGAGGGCGACCAACGATTTCTGCTAACTGGCATGCTAACCCAAGAGGCAAGAAGTATTCGCCAGCTCATTGAGGGCGATTCTGACTTTTCGTGGGTGACAAGGCTACTTTCGTATGCACAACGGTATGCGGTCGCCAAAGCATTCATAGATTCCAAGCTGACAAATGCTGAGCAAGAAGTTGAGAGAATTGTCAGGAGACAAGAGACGCTAGTTGAGCAGGACAAAAGGTTGCAAGCGAAGAAAGAGGAAAAGGCAAAACTTGACCAAGAGAGAGACCAACTTGGCGAAAAACTTGACCAGCAAAAGAGGGAACACATAGAGAAAATAAAGACGCTCGAACACGACATTGACCTCAGGAGGGAGCGAATTGCACAGTACCACGGCAGCATTTCCAAATCTGAGCAAAATATTAAGTATCTCGAAGGTCGCCTAGGAAGCAGCGAACGAAATCTGCGGGAAGTTAAGCGACAGCTTGAGAGCATTGACCTGGACACGATCAGGAAACAGGCTCGCCAGAATGTCCCCGTGATTGACGACAAAATAGGCCACCTGCGTTCGGAGGTGGCTACACTGAATAGCAAGAGAGCCACATTCGCTGACGCCAAGAATGTGTTAGCTCAGCGAGGAGAGGAGGAAGGCTTATGCCCAGTGTGCGAGGTCTCCACCATCACCTCGTCCCTCCTCAATGAAAAGATATTGGAACTTAACAGCAGTATTCAGGACAAACAAGGGAAAATTCAGGCGTTGGCAAGTGAAAGAACCAGAGAGTTGCAAAAGGAAGCCACTGCAATAAGGCAAATTGACGCCCTCAATAAGGTAATAATCAATGTACAGAGCGAAAAGAGGGAACTAGAGCTAAGAAAATCCACAGAAACTAAAACCCTAGGCGAGACAAAGAAGGCTCTGGCTGAAATCGAGCGTGAACGAGCTGACCTCAACACAGAGAAAATGAACTTACAGCGGGAGACAGAGCAGTGGGAGGCAGAGATTCACAATGCTTTGCAAAGCATTGAGAGAAGCATTGAAGCAGTGGCTAACGAGATTGGGCATCAAACAGAGAAGATCAGAGAAAGTTCTTTGGTTGACATTCGGGAAAGGAGATTGTCCTTCGAGGAGGCTCAAAATATATGGCACCAATTACAGGATGAGTTGCGTGATATGAGGGAATACCTTGATCAGCGGCAGCATGACCATGAGGTGCGTGCCGTCGCAGATTTCAACAACGCTGTCAAGAAAGTCATGACTGATTTGGGATTTTCCGAATTTGACCAAATAGCTATTGACAAAGACGATAAGCAACTGAAGGTCTTCCGACCCGGCTTCGTGAGACAGCCTGTGGAGTCTCTTAGCACTTCAGAAAAGTATTCGCTGGCCGTTGTATTGCAGATTGCGCTAAAAGAGACGTATGTCCCGGATATCCCGTTCTTTGTAGTTGACGAGGTAATGGTCAGTTACGATGGCACAAAGACAAGGAAAATTCTGGAGTACCTCGAGCGAATAGCGCGGGAAAGAGGTCTGTATGTCATAGTTACCAGACTTGCTGAAAAAGGTGAGGGAGAAATAGCTGTGAAAGCGAGGTGAGAAAATGAAAGGCTGGTGCCCGTTGTGCGAGAACGAAGTGCGCGACCCGAATCGAAATATGCACGAGCAGTGCGAGATGGCTATGGATATCCTTAACGACCTCACTGAAATGCTCTCAAATAAAACAGTTGAACCTTGGGTGAGAGATTTTATCCCTGAACTTAACTTTGTCTTTGAAGAGGACTGGCGAGTTAAGAGGATATTCAAGATTACCGAAAAAGTCATAGTCACTTCCTTGCTACACTATGCCGGAGGCGATTTTCCAGCGACCGAATTAGAACTTAATTTATCGGCAAGCGAGAGCAGCCGACTTTTCGATGTCCTAGAGACCGCTGAGCTAGCAAAATTGGAGGAAGATAAAGTGCGTCTATGTCCGCTGGGCAAGAGACTCTGTGAAGAAGAGCTTGCTACAGGTGCGCCGTTAGATTCACCCGGTGTTAGACGGCCGATCGAGGAACTACGCGGCTGGATTTGCATCACAGTGGCGAGAGCATTACTTGATGACTGGCTAGAAGGCAATCGTGGAGCTGGTAGGCCTAGGAATCTTCTCAAAATGTTGCAATGGCTCAGTAATGTCATGATTGATAATCCAGACAAAGTACCTGCTACCTTGGAGGCAAATGAAATATTCTACGAGCGGCGTGATTTTTTCGGGATTTCAAAACCACAGACGGAGAGACTAGCCGCGGCACTACTCGGAATCAGAGGAAAGTATCCCAAGCTCTTTGCGGCGTTTAGGCCAAGTGCAGGCGGATTACTATATGTAGACCTAAAACCTCAAACCCAGAGATTTCTAGAAAGAGAACGTGACCGAGTAAGAGCAAGACAAAGAGCACGCGGTCGCTGAATCTACCAATTCATCGCTTTGTTAAAGCCTGCCAGCCGGAAGGAGCATATTGTCTTTCAAAGATTCCTCGCTTCCTCAGATAAGCCCTGACCTTCCATTGATGCCGCCTCATCCCATAAAGTTGCAATTGCATTTCGCACGGGCAGAGATCCTCCCTATCACATTCGACATTGCACAATTCATCGTTTTGTTAACCCTGTCATTCATCAAAAAGGGCTAAATCCCTCTTTTCAAAAGCTATAATTTATCCTTCCAAGTGCTAAGAGAGAGCAAAAATCAGGATTTCACCTCAGCGCTTGAAGCGAATCTCGAACGGGAATAAGACCGTAGTGAGCGTGCTGCCAGAGATTTCCCTGACCTGGCTAACTAGAAAACTGCACAATCGGCTAGATTGTAAAATGTCTTATGTGGTGAATCTATTTGCTTGTCACTCGTCCAAAATGAAGAGAGCTAATTGACGACCTTCGGCACGTTCCTCATCTCTTAGTCTTTTGACAAATTGCTTGCATTTCTTGGATAGTGACACGAGACGCCTGGTTGGGAAGACATCCGATGCGGGGAAGGAATACGACAAAGACCAGTACGGGCCGTTCTTGCTGAGAAATCCACGGAGCTCGCGTACTTGTGCTTTCCCAAGAATAGACTTCACTTTGTTGACTAGATTTTTCCTCAGCCCCGCACCAAAATGTTCCCACAAGCTTCCTACGATGTCCTGAGTGATCTCGTCACTCTTAAAGTGCGGTTTGTTCTGTCTAGCAAACGATACCAGGGTCTGCATTATCAAAGGTGCAATTTCAGAATCGGAAGAATTCTCGTCAAACGAGAAGTAGCCCATCGGAATCTTGTTTCTCTCTATGGCTATGCCTTTTGACAAGTCGTCGTTAATCTTCGACACCGAAAACTGGTTAGCGGCTACACGCAATACGTTAGGAGCCATCTCCAATACGGGGAATGTGGCTGATAGCGCATTTAGTTGTGTAGTGATTGCTTGTGTCGATTCGGAAAAACAAAGATAGCTGACATCTACACTTGGTTCTTGCCCTCCTACAACATCAACAAACAACTTAGATACTACGTCTCTCGGTTTAATCTTTTTGTACCTTTCCGCTTGGCTATTTTCAATATTGTTGCCACTTTTGCTCTCAAACAAAATACAATTGTTTTGCGGACTTGACACCATGACTAAATCAGGCACAAGCTTTTCGCCAGTGCTGCAAGTAAAAGGCTGTTCAATCCACTTTACTCCATACCCCAGGTCAAAAAAATAATGAGGCCATTTTGAATCAGACCTGCACATGGCAATGATGGCGTTTAACAATTCGAGGTTCTTAGAAGAGCTGCTCACGTGGACCTCCAGAAATTGATGCCCCGGAGTCGTAGTATTGCTGTATGTTGGCGTAAAACCGTGCGATAGTGTTGCCACAGCTAGCCGGCGGCAAGTAAACTCTGATGAAGTCTTTAGCAACTTCAAATGTGAGCTTGCGACCGACATGAAGATCTACAGCATATACTCTCGCAAAATCATCGTCATAGATTTCTGAGACGCCCCAGAGTCTGAAGGGAAGGGATGATGAAAACACCCTTCTTACAAAGTCCTCTATATCCTTCAACTCCCTGGTGAGGGATATGATAATCGGATGTCCTTTAAGCGTTGGGATTTCGTTTTCAGGTACAAAGCAAATTGGCAACTCGTCTTCGATTCCTCTGATAGTTTCAGCGTAGCTAGCATGCAGTCTCGCAACCAAATTCGTGTGACTAATGAAGGACCTCCCTAGCGCAGTTACCTTGCCATCGAATGTAAAGTTGTCGATCACCGCCTCATCCTCGAGGTTGGGTAACCAATATTTTAATCTGACACTTGAGAGAGCAAGTGAGTGGGGAAAAACCTCTGACTTCCGCAACGTCTTAAGTACAATAGCTGCACTGCCACCCCACAGCCGTAAATGCATGGTTTCTACTTCAGCTTCTTCCCCCTCCTCCCTTATGAATGGTGTCTCGTCATGAATCGCACCAAAGCCTCTAAATTGACCGAAACGAGTTATTCTCTCAAGCATTTGTGATGACAGCCAAGCATTGTCCAAAGATGGCGATACCTTGATAAATTTACTGCGTAGCTTATCCGCCCTGATTGATAATGCTAGTGTATGCATAATCCAGAATCTTGGGTCAGATACATCCAGGTAGTAAACATCTTTGCCATGGAGAACATTGAACAGTGTCTCATCCTCAGACTCGAACACTTGAGATAGGGTATGTTCTGCCAATTGTCGCAAGAAAGAGAAAATTTCGTCATGCTGAGATTTTTCTCCAGAAACGGCATGAGCTTCAATTAAATAGGACTTTAACAAGCCGGTATCAGGTTCAAGTTTTTGCTCAGTGCGATATCTATCGTAAGACGAATACATGGCATCAGCTAGGTAGCTTGCCATCTGGGTCTTATTCTTCGCTATCATAGTTAGCCGTTCAAGATTTCTCCAAGCACGATCACTGAGGGAACTCGCGGTAGCTCTTTAATCGACTTAAAATTGCGTAACTTCCATTCTATAAGCATGGCTTTCACCTATTGTGTTGCATTATTAAATCAGATTGTATCATGTTTTAAGGTATTTACAAGTTGAATATTCCGTCGCTTTGTTAACCCTGCCACCCATGAAAGGGTTAAATCCCTTTTTTCAAAAGCTATGACTTATTCTTCCAAACGCTAAGAGCGGGCGAATATCAGGATTTCACCTCGACGCTTGAAGCGAACTTAGGCGGAGAATAAAGCCGTAATGAGCGTGCTGCCAGAGATTTCCCTGACCTGGCTAACTAGAAAACCGCACATTTCGTCATCCCTGGAAACGCTGACTTTGTCAACAGTTAAATTGTTTCAGGATATTTTACGCTCCAGAGGTCAGCGTTTTCATGACATCATTTTGTGTAGTATCAATCTTTCTATACCGAGAGCAAATGGAATATAATTCCACCGCATACCCTATAATGGTTTATAACGCTCATAAAAGAAAAAGGATGTGACTCGGACAATTTTAATTAGCCATTGAATGGCAATTCACACCGTGTCCGGCTAGATAAGTCAATATCCTGAGGAGGTGCAAAATGTCATTTGATGAACCTGCGTGCTGGATCCAGAGAAAGCAATTCAGAGGAGAGTTAGTCCAGACCAGATAATGTGAATGGGAATAATGGCAACAAACCGAAACCAAAAACACAAAGCGAGACAAGGGAAGGCACTTGACCAAGCTAGATTGCTACCTTAAAGGCAAGGCGGAATAACGACGGGTAAGGGTTAAATGTTCATATACCTTGACGAATCGGGTGACCTCGGGTTTGATTACAGTAAGAAGAAAACTACTAAGAAGTTCGTCATCACGCTTTTGGTTTGTCACTCTGACATTGCACGGAGAGAGCTTGGAAAGGCCGTAAGGCGTACACTGAAGAATAAACTGAATCGAAGTAAGAACAAGTCAAGGTGTATTAGAGAACTTAAGGGAACAAATACCACATTGCAAATCAAGAAATATTTTCTCAGAAATATCAAGAGCGATGACTGGGCTATTTACGCCTTAGCTCTTAATAAGAGCCGGGTAGAAGCAAACCTTAAGACAAAAATCGGTAAAAAGAAACTTTACAATTTCCTTTCCCGCTTCTTGCTGGAAAAACTGCCGCTTTCAACTGTGGAAAGAAATGTTGAGATGGTAGTTGATAGATCCAAAAATAAGAAGGAAAGCAAGGATTTCAATCAATACCTCTTCAACCAAGTCGAGGCATTACTCCCTCTCAATACAGCATTTGATATTTTTCATCTTAGCTCCATGGAAAGCGCCGAGTTGCAGGCTGCAGACCTATTTTGTTGGGGAATATTCCGAAAATACGAACGTGACGATGAAAAATGGTATGATATATTCAAAGATAAAATTAGCTATGAGACCGAATATTTACGGTAAGAAGATAATAAAAGAGCGGACCCTACAATGCCACTCCTTTTCCCTGGGCTCATAGCCAACCGATGGAAGGAAGCACCCAAGGCACACTGCAGGCCTTACCCGCTTAAGATTAAACTACCACAAACCCCTCTTTTTGTCAAATGTATATTGGCTCAAACGTGTTATGAAGGATGGTGGTTAAATGCCCAATGAATCATCAGCCATCATCCAAAAAATGGGGAACTATTGCCATGTGCTCCGGGATGACAGCGTAAGCTATGGCGACTATGTAGAGCAGCTAACCTACCTGCCCCGGGAATCCTTGCTCGGGAAATCGCCGACAATCTCGAATCCGCCTTGACACAATTCAGCAGCATCTATCAGGACCCTGAGGAAGAATAGGCTTTCACAAGGATCGAGTTGCTCTCTATCACGTTCCTCAGTGCACATTTTGTCACATTGTTAACTCTGCCATCCATGAAAGGGTTAAATCCCTTTTTCAAAAGCTATAATTTATTCTTTCAAAGGCTAAGGGAGGGCAAATATCAGGATTTCACCTCAGCGCTTGAAGCAGATTTAGAGCGAGAGTAAGCCGATACCTCAGCTTCACCGATGAAGGACTGATTGAGAAATACGGCGCTGGATTTCTTGAGCTCAGGTAAAGTAAGGGATATTTGTGAAGAACCAGAACGAAATTGAATTCACAACCTTTACCCGGCAACCTTACATCATTGACAAATGCTATACTATATTGCAGCATTGTATGTGAATATCCCCTGTCGGTTCGCTGACAGGAAACTAGGTCGCTCATGGGCGGCCTGTTTTTATAAGTATGGGACTTGAGACAGTAGAACCAATAAAGTTTGTAACTAATCAACTACATTTACCTATAGGCATTTTACACCCACACAAGCAGTCTATTCGAGAATTATCCAGCCTCGCAGAGTTTTACAGACCTATACGTGAGAGGGCGATTAAAGCCAGCCTGTTTCTACCTACATTGACAGATGCAAACGGGACAATAACCAAGCCACCCTCTTGGTGAATCTAGGGATTGATTCTGATAGGGGTGGGAAGGAGGCTTAACGCCCCTTCCTGTTCTTGTTCCAGTGCCGCTTCTGGCACTGCTGACATTTCCATGCCTGGGGTGGCTGGTTGAAGGGCGGTAAGGCTAAAGCAGAGAAGCTATCACCGGAAGAACGCAGAGAGATTGCTAAGAGGGCGGCTGCAGCAAGGTGGGGGAAGTAATCACACTCAAGCAATTATGGGTGAGGAGTAATTGCGAAAATGGTTATTTTCCCCTTAGATGGGCCATAATACCAAAATAGTCTATACGCCGCTGGTGTCTTCTGTTGCGCATATGCCTCAAATACCTTTTCCCCATTTGGCCCACTTAAACTCATAAAGGGGTGAGTTTCTAAGCTGGGATGGCGAGGATTTCGTGCTAGAAATTTTATGGTTTTCCTAACGGCTTTGTAGCGAGCTTTATCCGATGGGTTATCCTGAAGTGATTTATAAGTTGCCTTTGCCTCATCTGTCCATTCTAGCTCAAACAAGACTCAAGACCCTATAAAGTGCTGGTGTCAACCTTAGACACCTTGCCCTGTGCAGCCTCAGCAAGACCCCTCCGAACTGATGCAATAGCATCGGGATTCTTGAATAGCCAAGCTTCTGAGGCAGGGACTGTCACTTGAGGGTCCAGTACAATTTGCCCCACGCTGTTGCTGTAGATATGGTAGGTGATGTCTTCCCCCACCAGGAAACTGGGCAAAACTACTCGTTTTTTGGAATCTGGTTTTACGCTCCCAGGTATCCTTGTTAATTCCTCATCCTTTATTATGGTTCTCATACATCTACTCCTTTACTATCTACATACACACATATTCTATCATAGTGGGATTGTTTGTCAAGTGGGATAACCCCACTTTTTCACTCCTCGTGACATTGCTAGCTGACCGAGCTCGAACTTACTTGCTGTAAGAAATGCGCAGGCTCTTATATTCATTGGGTCAACTTATTTCCTCCTTTAAGAAGGGGCTTAGCGCCCCTCCCGTTTTCGCTATTCCAGTACCATTTCTTGCATTGCTGGCATTTCCATGCCTGCGTGGGCTTTCCAGTCTTCTTGTCGCTGAAGGATATGAGCTCCATAAACTCGTCCGCGCCGCAACCTTTACCCGGCAACCATACAATGCTCCAGTTCAGATAGATAGGTGACAATCGCAAACTGCTCCCGGCAAGCATCAGAGCAACGATATTACTTCAAGTTAATCTCCCCAGAAAACTATGACTTATTCTTCCAAATGCTAGAGAGAGCAAATACCGGGATTTCACCTCGACGCTTGAAGGGAATCTAGAGCAGGAGTGAAGCCGTAGTGAGCGCGCTGCCAGAGATTTCCCTGACCTGGCTAACTAGAAAACCGCACACTTCGCCAGAAAGTGCAATGCTTCCTCTTAACCGCTGGCGTGGGACGTGCATATAGATACCGGTAGCCTATATGTATGTGGTCTCCTGATACGGACTAAGAAGATTGTGCCCTAAACTACTCAGTTCGTCCTCTCGGCTAAAGAGGATTACGACTACCTAAGAATGCGATTTGTGGCTATGCCATGCCTGTTAGCTGACAAACGTCCTAGTACTATTTTCTGGAAGGTTTAGAGGTAAAGTAAAGATGATGCAATTGACCCTGAATCAAACGCATGTTAAATTTGCTACAAGAAGAGTTTCACCTGTTCCAAAAATTGTGAATTAATCTCCAACTATTGTGCTTCGGATGGTGTGGGGGAGGGGAACAGCCAGTTGTGTTTTGATGCAGCAGGCAGAGAAGTAAAACGTTGAAGGAGGTGAGAGCTGGCACAAAAGAGCAAGAGTGAGCCAATAGCGATGGAAAGACACAATAGCAAACAAAACGAAAGAGGAGGCAATAAATGAGGCGAAATATGATAATCCTGGTATCTGTCCTGTTGGCAGTCACACTGGCTGTCGGGGGCTCAATAGCAATGGCAGCGAAACCAGAGGATACAGGGAAACCACTGCATTCTGGAGAGGGCAATCAGCTCATTCAAAGGCCAAATGGATTTCCAGCCGGACCGCATTTCAACCTGAACATCCATGGGAAAAAGGCCGGGTACAATTGCACCGAAACCTCTGGCGGAGGCTCAATATTCGTTGATGAATATGGTCCTGCAACGATACAATATGTCACAAATAAGAAGTCATCTGTGGAAAACCTCACAGTACTTGACCCTTGCGCCGTCAATGATGGGAAAGCGACAGTCCAACTACCTTATGAAGCGGACGGCTATTTTGTCTTCGGCAGAATTTTGGGGAAACCAAACCATGGTAAAGACGGCAACGCAAGTTCTGTAATCTTGTACCCGAACGTGGTAAAACAGGCGTGTAATGACAATGGAACAAACACCAGTGCCTTCGCAAACTTGACATCTTGTGATGATTCTCTCTTAGCGTTAGGTCTGATCATTGGACCAAATCTGTACGCAGCTGGACCAGAGGAGTATGTAAGATTCGCCCCTGGAGTAACCAAAGGGAAAGGAAAATCCAGGGCGACGGACATAACTGATCTATTCACTTATACAGGGTGGGTTGTGGATCCCGCCCTCGATATTAGCGGGCCAAACGGTACCCCGGATGGAGTCATTGATGTATATGACATTCCTGAGGACGACTATGACAACGACAACACCACTGCGCCAAATAGAGACTATAATAATGACGGATCGATTGATGAGGCTGACGTAGAGACCTGGTTGACCGATATGGCAGCCTTAGACCCACCGATGGCCTGGTACTATGACGGGGTGTGGATCTTCAATATCGCAGACCTTGTGGTTACAGAGCAGGGTCTGGTTAACGACGGCACAAAGTTGTTGCAAATAAGGTTCTATCCAAAGGGTGAAACTACATTTGACTAATGGTCGTCCCCCTGCTGTGGCTGACTGTTCGGTTTGAATCCGGACCTTCAAGCGATAACAGAGGCGAGATTATGGCACAGGGAGGCCGATAACTTCGGCCTCCCTGAATCGTAAATTGGGCCCAAAGTCGAGCTGGCACTACCGTGAGCACCACATGTGTATGTCTTTAGCAAGGTGGAATAGTTCGGCCTTCTCAATTAACAGAAACCTCAGGGCACTATCTGTGCGGCAAGATTTATCTCACAACTTGATAATGAATACTCCGAATAGGTGACACTTGATAAGAGACGAAAGGTGGTATAATGGTTGCATTCCAACCTTATGGCTAAAAGGAGGCTGAGGTGAAAGGAAGTCGTACTAAGAAGGTTATTCTAATTGTCATATCCATTGTTGTTGTACTGGTTCTCGGTGGTGGCTATGCCTGGTTCCACAATTTGACCAGAGCACCGCTGCCACAACATGACGGAGAGCTGAGAGTAGCCGGGCTGAACGACACAGTGGAAATCCTGCGTGATGAGTGGGGTATCCCGCAGATCTACGCCAGCAGCATGCATGACCTGTTCTTCGCCCAGGGATACACGCAAGCCCAGGACCGCTGGTGGCAGATGGAGTTCTTTCGGCACCTGGGGAGCGGCAGAATCGAGGAGCTAGTTGGCAAAAATAGCGACCTGCTTGCCACAGACATTTTTCTTCGCAGCCTTGGCTGGCGGCATGTAGTAGAGCAAGAAGCAGAAAACTATGACCATGAGACCCTCGCCAATGCTCAGGCCTTCGCCGATGGCGTCAACGCCTATATTATGAGCCGTGACCCCGGCGAACTGGCTCTAGAATACAGCATCCTTGGACTAACAGGCATTGACATCCAAATCGAACCGTGGACACCTGTTGACTCGCTAACATTTGCCAAAATAATGGCATTTGAGTTAGGTTTCGGGGGGAGCACGGAGGAACTCCGCTCCACCCTCTATGAACTTCTCGGCCAGGAGATGACCGACCAGTGGCTAACACCTCCATGGCCGTTCGGTGAAAAGCCTACCATCATCCAACCAGAAGATTTGCCGATAACAGAATCAACTCTCACCAGCCAGGTTAACAGCACCACCTCACCTCATGAAGTTGATACGTTGCCCATCGAAAACATATACCCGGACACGCACCTGACTTCCGATGATAGCTCAGGCCTTGGCAGCAATAACTGGGTAGTCAGCGGCAGCATGACGGAGAGCGGCATGCCGCTGCTGGCCAATGACCCTCACCTGGGCATCCAGATGCCATCAATCTGGTACCAGATCGGCTTGCACTACCAACCCACCAACGGAGAATCTCCTCTGGACATAGCAGGGTTTACCTTCGCACCTTCACCAGGAATCGTCATCGGCCACAACAACTTTATTGCCTGGGGGGTGACCAATGTTGACCCGGATGTATTCGATTTGTATCGTATTCGTGTCAATCCTGATAATCCGCTCCAGTACGAGTGGAATGGCGAATGGCGTGATATGACCCTGTACGAGGAAACCATTCGCTTTGGAGACGGCGAAGAACCAATCACTATCCAGGTTCGTGAAACGCACCTCGGACCAATCATCAACGACAATCAGATAGACGAAGAAACCGGCGATATCATTGGCTTCAACAATGAAGACCCGGTGGCATTGCGCTGGACGGCTTTAGACCCAGGCACTATCATGCAGGCGATTGTTAAGCTTGACAAAGCAACTAACTGGGAAGAATTCCACGGAGCGCTCGAGTACTGGGATGTTCCTTCGCAGAACTTCGTTTATGCCGACGTGGAAGGTAACATCGGCTATCAGACGCCTGGTCGCATTCCCATCCGCGCTGAAAATCACAGCGGGCTCCTTCCCATCTCGGGCTGGACAGACGAGTTTGAATGGCAGGGATTCATACCATACGATGACCTCCCCCGCATCCTCAACCCGGAACGTGGCTATATTGTCACCGCCAACCAGGCACTTATTCCCCTGGAGTACTATGACCAGCTGGCACAGGAACTGGCAGCGGGACGAAACTACGTCATCAGCCAGGAATGGAACTACGGCTATCGCGGGCAACGGATTGTTGAGCTACTGAAAGAAAAGGCGCCACATACCGTTGCCAGCTTCCAGGCTATTCAGGGCGACAATAAGCTAATCAGCGCCGAAGAACTGATGCCTTATCTCGCCACCCTGCATTTCGCTGATGCCGAGCTGGCTGAAGCTCGCAACTGGCTGCTCGAATGGGACTGCCAGTGCAGTGCGGACAGCCCGCAAGCTGCGCTGTACGCCCAGTTCTGGGCAAAATTGGTGGACAACCTGTACAGCGACCAGCTAGGTGAAGAGGCACAAGCGGACGGTGAAAGCAACGAAATGTGGGCTACGTTTTTGCTGATGGAAGAACCTGACAACGTCTGGTGGGACGATATTACCACAGAGGATGTAGTTGAAACCCGCGACGACATTCTGGTTCGCTCATTCCGTGAAGGTTACGCCAACACGGTTGCTGCGCTTGGTGAAAATCGCAATGATTGGAGATGGAGCGAGTTACATACTGCAACCTTCGTCAGTAACCCGCTTGGATTGAGCGGCATTGGTCTGATTGAGAATATCGTCAATCGCGGTCCATTTGCCACCAGCGGCAGCACAGAGACCATTAATGCAAATCGGTGGACTGTCAGTTCCGGTGACTTCACCGTGTCCAGCTTACCATCCATGCGCATGGTCGTTGACGTTGGTGACTTCACACAAAGCGTCACCGTTCATACTACCGGTGAGAGCGGTCATCCTTACAGTCAGCACTATGACGACATGATTGACCTGTGGTGCAACATGGAATATTATCCTATGCTCTGGACACGGGAGCAGGTCGAGTCAGCTACCGTTAACAGGCTCATCTTGAATCCCGGCGACTAAAAGCAGGAGCAAGCCTTAGCCCCGCTGCCGGCAAGCGTCAGAGCAGCGATATTACTTCAAGCTCATCTCCCAGAAAGCTATATTGCTACCCTTTAGCTGTAAACCTATTGACCAGTCACCATTGCACGAACACAGGCATGTCCGATTTCGTGCGTATGGCCGGATACCATAGCCTATCCACTCCTGAGGCTCCGGATAATTTCCCCGAACTTTGGTCTTTTCCCATACATCAGCAAGTAAGTCCTGAAAACCCTGCTGGTTAATAACAAAGTCCCAATGATGGAGAGCCCCAGCACCGCTATACTGGCAGCCAGTTGCCAGGCAGGTATGTCACTCACGCCGAGCCTTACCAGCACTGCCACAGGAGCTGTGACAGGGAAAATAGTGAGAACTACCCAAATTGGGTTGTCCGGAAACAACATAAGTAAAGACATGAACCAGATAGGTATAAGTAAGGGAAGTGTAAAAATCCCGATCAGTTGTTGTCCTTCCCGGGAACTGGAGCTGATGGCGCCGATACCTGCTGAAAGCACGGCGAACAACAAGTAGCCCAGGATGAAATACACTACAGCCAGAACAAGGAAGTTAGCCGGTAATTGTATTGTGCTGATAAAGCCGCCGAAAGTGGATGAGGCCAGGCTCAACAGGAGTGACGCCGAGATTACCCAGACGCCTACCTGCGCCAGCCCGGCAGCACCAATCCCTAAAACCTTGCCGGTGAGTAACTGCCTGGCGGAAACGGAGGACAACAATATCTCTATAAGGCGATTCTCTTTCTCCTCAACAAGCCCTTGCAGCAGATAAGTGGAGGAGAAAATGATGGCGAACACAAGTAGAATGCCAAAAACAACTGGAATGATGAAAGTCCCGAATCCGCCTTGCTCCGGAGCTATGGCGCCGGTTTCGGTCAGCCTGGTGGTAACCAGATTCAAGGGTGCTTCTACCCGGTCTACAGTGGCCGCGGGCACCTTACCCTCCAATAGATTACTCAAGAGGAAATTCCTGATTGCCGTCGCAACATCCTCTGGTGCCACCAGTTGTTTCTCCAGAGTATACCGGCTAACCACTCCCGTCGAGATATAATCCGGCGGAATGACGAAATACTCTTTGATATCCCCCTCTACCAGTGCTTCAGTCGCGTCATCCGGTGTATCAAAGCGAACCAGATTTACCTTACCTTGCTGGGTATATCCCTCGAATCCGCCTGACTTATCTACATATCCAATGGTTACTTCTCCTGCAACGGGCGGCTCTGCAACTCCTGATATGAGCTGGAAACCTCCTATGGCCAGAAGGGCTACGAGTGGCACGATAAGGGTCATAATGATAAACCCTCTCCTCTTTATCGTGTGCAGGAATTCATGTCTGAATATCAATAGCGTCTTATCCATGGCTTTTACCAACAACCTTCAGGAATATTTCGTTCAGTGGAGGAGTAGCTACCTCAAAGCGATTGATTACTATGCCAGTGCTTACCAATCGTTCGAGGACTTGCTGAGGAGTTGTATTTCCATCAAGGACCAGCTCAACATAGCCCTTGTGAGTGCGCTTGCCGGTAACCCCCGGCACTTCCCCCAGCTCACCATCAAAATCCAGAATAACCGAATTGCTTCTATAGCTTGACTTGATTTCAGTCAGATTCCCGTAAAGGACTGCGCGCCCGTTGTTTATCATTAATATGCGGTCGCAAAGCTCCTCTACTTCATTCATCCTGTGTGTGCTCAGGATTACGGCTTTACCCTGATTCCTCAAGTCAACGAACATCCTTTTCACTAACTCGGTGTTAACCGGGTCGAGACCGGCAAAGGGTTCGTCAAGAATAACCAGTTCCGGGTCATGGATGATAGTAACGATGAATTGGATAATCTGCCCCATGCCCTGGCTCAGCTCCTCAATCTTCTTTCTTTTGTGCGGTAGCATACCTGTTTGGTTGAGCAGCTCATCAGCTTTTTCTTCGGCTGAGTGCCTGTCCATACCTTTGAGGGAGGCAAGGTAGATGATGGAGTCGATGGTAGTCAGCTTCCTATACAGTCCTCTTTCCTCAGGCAAGTAGCCAAGCCTATTCTTGCTGGCTTCACTCAACTTCTCGTCGAGCATTGTCACGTCGCCCGAGTCTGGCTTGATGATGTCCATCATCATCCTGATGGTGGTAGTCTTGCCCGCACCATTAGGACCAATTAGACCGAATATCTCACCTCGAGCGACAGAGAAGGATAGATCGTTAACCACGGCCTTGTTTGCGTAGGACTTGAATATATGATTGACTTCAGCTGCAAGCATAGTAGAAGCACCTTCTCCAATTCTCATTATATAGCAGAGCAGTCAATATGGTAATTACCTTATAATAAATCGTAATTTTGTTTGCTTAGCGGTAAAATATGCTGCTAAACGTCTTTATCGTATCCTGCCTCTTGCCAGTGAGGCAAATATGCCTCCAAAACAAAGTATAGCAAATATCAGGATTTCCCTCGGCGCTTGAAGCAGATTAGAAAACTGCACGATTCGTCAAATTATGTGGAAATGGCTACAAGCTGTTGACCAAGGTGGAAGGCGTCTTGCAGGGCTGCAGGATGTTCTTTAATCTGAGCTTTGCTATCGATTCCCCTGATCAACAAGTCGCCGGAATATTCCACGCCGATGGCATCAAAGAAATATTTTACCGTAAGCACTGCGCCATCGAACAGCCTCTTGCCCCGGGTAGCGCCAACTGAGATGAATAGTCCTCTCCGTATTCGGTCATCATCCCTCCCCATACCCAGAACGTGTCTTCTCATCCAAAGCGCCTGGCATCTATCCACTATGGCTTTTGACTGGCTGGTAATACCGTAGAAAAATATCGGCGAAGCAAAAATAATGTGGTCAGTTTCCAGAAGCTCCTCGTACAGCCATTGCATATCATCCTTAATCGGACAGTGGCCATCTTTGAGACAGGCGTATATTTCCTGACACGGGGAGACTTTAAGTTGTGAAACCACCACCTTTTCTACCTCTGCCCCCCTCCCTTTGGCACCTTCCAATGTCCTGTCAAGGAGAATTTCAGTATTGCTCTGCCTCCTGGGGCTACCCATGATACCTAATACTTTCACATTGCTCCCCTTACCACAAACGGGAAGATTGCGGCATCTGTCACTCCCTGACTGTTCTCCAGTGCTTATTGTAACACTAAATTGCCCCTAAGACCCTCTGGAAGTGAGAAATCAGACTCTATTCAGACCTGAGTGCTTCAATGGGATTAAGCCGGGAGGCTTGCCAGGCTGGATAAAAACCAAAGAACAGACCGATACCGACCGCTACCGAAACGGCAAGGATGACTATATCAGCAGTAACCACAGATGGTATCTGCCCCACGCTGGAAACGATATATGAGAGTCCCCAGCCCAGGGCAATCCCGATTATGCCACCGGCCAGTGTCAGGAAAGCGGCCTCCATGAGAAATTGAGTCCATATATCTCGTCCCGTGGCTCCCAGTGCCTTGAGGATGCCTATCTCCCTCCTCCTCTCTGTTACAGACACGAGCATTATATTCATCACTCCGACACCCCCCACCAGCAGCGAAATGCCAGCGATAGCGCCCAGGAAAATGGCTATCGTTCCCGTTATTTCAGACACGGTTTCGATTATCTCCTCCATCGAAATAATCTCAAAGTCATCATCCGCATTCGCAGCAAGCTGGTGGCGGGAGCGGAGCAGTTCGGTTATTTCATCAATAACGTAGTCTCCCTGCTCCCCCTCGCTTACCGTCAGCGTTATGTAATGCACCACATGGTCTCCCTGGGCGGTCCGTGGCTGGTAAACCGTCTGCTGGAAGGTGGTCAATGGGATAAAGATATTATCATTAGGCGAACCCTCCATGGCTTCCTTGCTCTCCAATACGCCAATGACACGCACAACAATGCCACCCATCCACATCTGTTGCCCTATTGGGTCAGCATCTCCAAACAGCGTCTCTTTGACGTCGGAACCGAGCACGGCTACCTTGGCACCACGCTGATAATCATATTCAGTAAAGAAGGCGCCATGGGCAATCTCCAGATTATTTACCTGCATATGCTCCGGGGTGACCCCGAAAACCTGAGCCCTCACGTTCTCACCACCGACGATCAGCTGGAGATTGCTGGCCAAGACAGGAGCCACTGAGGATACGGAAGGAACCTGTTCTGCTATTGCCGCTGCATCTTCCTGGGTGAGGGTTTGAGCACTGCCGGCAGCAGCCCAGGCTTCCTCCTCGGTAGTCCAACCAGGGGTGATGAAGACGACATTTGACCCGAGACTTTCGATCTGAGAGATGATCTCTGCCTCGACACCTCTACCGATGGACATCAAGGCAATCACTGCAGTTATACCAATGACGATTCCCAGCATGGTCAGGGAGCTACGAAGCTTGTGCGTAATCACCCCGGACCAGGCGGCGGACAGAGAGTCAAGCCACTTATTCACAGCGTTTCCTCCATTACTACCTGGCCATCCTTCAGATGGATAATGCGCTGGCAGTGGTGAGCAAGGTTACTGTCATGCGTTATCATGATCAGAGTACCGCCCTGCTCGGCACGTAAGGAGGTGAGTATAGAGATTACCTCCTCGCCGGCGCGGCTGTCCAGGTTGCCGGTAGGCTCATCGGCGAGAATCAGGGGCGGGCTTTTCGCCAAAGCCCGGGCAATGGCAACTCTTTGCTGCTCTCCTCCTGAAAGCTCGTTAGGGCGATGATTGGCTCGGTCGGAGAGCCCAACCTTAGCCAGTGCCTGCATAGCACGTTCATGGTCTGCACCACCAGCGAATCTCAACCCGAGTTGTACGTTACCCAGTGCCGAAAGCCGGGGCAGTAAATTGAAAGTCTGGAAGACGAAACCAATCTTCCTGCCTCTGACCAGGGCCAGTTCGCCGCTACTGAGGCGGTTTACTTCTTTACCCTCCAGATAGTAGCTCCCTGAAGTTGGTGTATCCAGGCAACCAATGAGGTTAAGGATGGTCGTTTTGCCCGAGCCGGAGGGCCCCATAATCGCCACCATCTCACCCCGTTCAATTTTGAGGTTTATCCCCCTGAGCACGGTCAGCTCTCTGTTGCCCATGGGATAGACTTTGGTTATATTCTGTAACTGGATCATCGAGGTGGCCCCTCCCCCTGTATCCACATCCCTTCAGGCCCCTCTTGTTGGGGTGTCGTTGTGTCCGGGACAACCACCTGCTCGCCCTCACTGAGCCCGCTGGTTACTTCGGTATATTGCCAGCTGCTGATGCCAGTCCCTATAATGCGTTCTTCAGTAGTGCCATTGGGCGAGACAACCTGGACGTAGGTTTGCCCTCCCTGGGTGGTAATCGCTGAGTTTGGTATCAGCAGCACATCGCCCCTCTCCTCCTCCGGTAGACTTACGATGACACTCAAGCCTTCCCTGAGCTGTTTTTGAGCTACAGCTTCGAGCGGCTGTATTTCGACTTTCACCTCGTAGTTCACTACTCCTGACGCAATAGTGGCTGTGGGCGAGATATAGGTGACTTGAGCGGGGAGATTCATACCAGGCAGTGCATCAATCTGCACCGTAGCGTTTTCTCCCTCACCCACCTGGAAAATATCCATCTCGCTGACGAGGATATCCACCTCAAACTTGGTCGCCCTGGCAACCTCCATGACCACCGTGTCTGCATTCACTCCCTGGCCAGCGTCAACATTCATCTTAATAACGATGCCATCAAAGGGAGCAGTAATCTTCGCCTTATCCAGTGCGGCTTCCGCGCTGTCGAGCTGCAGCTCAAGCCTCTTTATCGAAAGAGGCAGAGACCATACTCTGGATTCCGCTTTTTCCTTCGCCTTGTCCACAGCCAGCTTCACTTGATCCAGCGACGATTGTGCCTCCCCGATTTTTCCTTCATCCAGAAGCTGCTGTGCTTCCGTCAGGCTAGCCTCAACTTCATCCAGAGCCAGCCATGTCCCGGGCACATCACTGAGATGCGTATAGGAATAACGAGGATAAATCGTCTGCTCCAGGTTAAGCCAAGCCAGCGCCACATTTATCTCAAGCTGAGGAGCATCAAGCCTTGCCAGCACCTGTCCTTTTGTAATGGAGTCTCCCTCTTCTACCAGAACCTCCCCCACTGTTCCCGAAGTCCCGAAACTGAGGCTCCGTTTGTCGGATAACTCCAGATTGCCGCTGGCAGTGATATCCACAGCTATATCACCGCGTTGTACCGTTGCTATTTGGTATTCCGTCGCCTCTGTCCCGCCTGGACCAGAACTACAGCCCAGCGGGGTAACCGTGAGTCCAACGAGAATACAGGCCATCAAGATTATCTGTATGATTTTCTTCATAGTGTTCCGTGCCTCCATTATTATTCTGAGCAAGATGAAAGTGAATTCTTTTTTAGCGTAGCAGGGAAATGTTAAGTTGTTATTAAGATATTGTATGAGTTGGCAGAAATAGTGTCAAATCAATCTAATATCGGAACGGTAAAGGAAAAACGACTTCCCTTTCCCCGTTCACTGTGGGCTTGAATCGTACCGCCATGGGCCTCAACCAAACGCTTGGCTATGGTGAGACCGAGACCGCTGCCACCAGTAGTTCTGGCACGGGATTTATCCACGCGGTAAAAGCGTTCAAAGATGTTGGGTAGGCCCTCAGCAGGAATACCTTCACCGGTATCTACAACGCTTACCTCTACCCAGTTGCCCTGCTGTGCGGCAGTTACGGTGATGGCATCTCCCTCAGCCGTGTGAGCTAGCGCATTTTCCAGAAGATTACGCAGCACCTGGCTAATCCGGCGCGAGTCAATATTCACCGCCGGGAGTCTATCAGGTAGGTCAACGGACACCGATAATCCCTTTGTTGTTGCCTGGGTCTGCAACCCACCCACCGTCTGCTTGATTAACTCTCCAATGTTTTCCGCCTGGCAAATGAGCTTCAGTTCGCCTGCCTCGGCGAGGCTTAGCTCCTGGAGGTCGTCAACCAGCCGTGACAGCAAAGCTGCCTCTTCATCAAGGGAGCGAATAGTATCCGCATCTGGTTTTATCACGCCGTCACGAATTGCCTCCAGGTAACCTCTCAGGTTAGATAGGGGAGTTCTCAGCTCGTGGGCGATGTCAGCTACCATATTGCGTTGCAGTTGCTCAGCCCGTTCCAGGTCGGTTGCCATGGAGTTAAAGGTATTAGCCAGCTCCCCAACTTCACCTTTATCCTTAACCTGTACCCTTTGAGAAAAATCACCGCGCCCCATCTGCCGGGCAGCGGAGGTAAGAGCCTTAACCGGGGCCAGGACTCGCCGTGAGAGGAGGAAAGTGATTATCAGAGCAATAGCAACCCCGATCAAGCCTCCCCAGATGAAAAAGCGACCTATTTCCCTGAAAAGGATTTGTAGTGCGATAAGACCTACATCTGATGATGATTCGATGTAAAGTGTGCCAATGGTACCTGTCTGCCACGAGGGTGATAGGGGCCTGCCTGGTGAATCAGGAGCATACGATTCCCCTAAGACATTTCCCTCAGAATCAGCGACTACGATGCCAATGGCATCGGTCAGTATGATTCGCTGCCCGTAGAGGTTACCCCACTGCTCCACAAAGGGTTGAATTCCCTCCCAGTCCCCTCGCTGCAAGTAATAACCGGATAGCCCAATTTCCATCCTCTCGGCACGCATTTGGGCAACTTGTTCTTCAAATCGGCGGATTTCAGCCTGGGTAGCCCGGTTAATGAAGAAGAATACTGAACCAATCACCACCAGTATCACCAGTGTGAAAGATACGACAAGCCGAAAACGCAAACTATGTATCATTACTCATCTCTGAAAGCTTGTAGCCGGCTCCGTACACTGTCTTCAGGTATTTTGGGTGGCTCGGGTCCGGCTCAAGCTTTCGGCGCAGGTTAAGAATGTGAACATCGATGGTGCGGTCAAACCCCTCAAAATCATAGCCAAGAGCCTCGTCAATAAGCTGTACCCGGCTGAAAACCCTACCCGGTTCCTTGGCCAGGACTCCCAGCAGCTTAAATTCAACTGTGGTGAGATTTAGAGACCTGCCGGCAAGTGATGCCTCGTGTCTGAGAAAGTTGACAGTGAGCTCACCGCGCTTGATTTCATCAGGACCACGCTCTCCGGGGAGGCGCCTCAGCACTACTCGGACTCTGGCGGCTAGCTCCCTGGGACTGAAGGGCTTGGTCACGTAGTCATCTGCCCCCAAGTCCAGCCCTATTAATTTATCCTGGTCAGTAGTCTTGGCCGTAAGCATAATGATCGGCACGTCGGATTCACCCCTGAGCGTGCGACAAATCTCAAGACCGTCAATGCCGGGCAGCATGAGGTCCAGAACGATGAGGTCAGGATGACCCTCCCGAGCCAGGCGTAATGCTTCAGTACCATCATAAGCAGTGAACACACGGTAGCCATCTCTGTTCAGGTAGAGCTTGACCAGTTCCACCGTTTTGACATCATCATCAACCACCAGAACCCTTTTGTCTGCCATCTCTGACTCCCTTAGCAATTCGTCATGCTTTTCTAATACTATAACAAGAATGTTAAGGAATTGTTAAGGATTTTTCTCCCACATTTAAAAGAGAGGGGGAATGTTCTCCCCCTCTCTGCTCATGGTCAACCAGAGCGTCTACACGTGAAGCTGGTTAGTTATTCTGTGGGAGCACCTGGTCCACCCCAGCCAAGTGGTCCACCCATACCACGGAAGCCAAATCTAACCGGGACGTCAGGCCTTGACTGCCACCACTCGAGGTACTGGTCAGCTTCGTCCTGGGTTATCCGGCCCTGTTCTACCAGGTTTGCAAGGCGGTTTTGCATGGCTTCAGCCTGTATCTCGCTTCTGGCTTGGGCAAAGGCGTCTTGCAGCGCCTGCTGGTCAACGGTGGTGCCTGTGTTCTCTTCATAGATTTCGCAGACCCTGTCTAGCAACGTCTGGTTTGCAGCGTTAGGTTGGCTGTCATCCCCATTCTGGGCAGCGACTACCCCCACTGAGCTCCCAACCAGTAAAACGGCAGCCAGTGCAATAACCATAACCTTCTTGCCTCGCCACATTTCTATTTCACCTCCTTTTTACACATTATTATCAGCTGATGATGTAATAATAGCATCTGAATATTAAAATCCTATTAAGATTTGGGCAGATGCCTCAATTTTGTATTGAGTTGCATCAGGTAAATTTTGGCAATGTCGCGCTATAATTTATTCTTCCAAACGCTAAGGGAGAGAGCATCAGGATTTCACTTCAGCGCTTGAGGCGGATTTAGAGCGGGAATAAGGCCGTAGTGAGCGCGCTGCCAAGGATTTCCCTGACCTGGCTAACTAGAAAACTGCACAATTCGCCAGATTGTCGAGCCAATGGGCTAGCTTTGCTGTTCAGCGACGAGTTCTGCCAGCTGGTCCAGCACCGCCTTCAGAGCGTCCAGCTCCTCTCCATAGCTAGCCCAGTCACCCGCCTTAAGGTACTGCTGAGCATTGTTGTAATGCTGCTGGGCTTCCTCAATCAGACTGGCTATCTCAGCGGTTACCGGCTCCTCAGGTCCTGGTGGAGCTGGCGGTGTGATCTCAGGTTCAGTCGGTGGCGCCTCAGTACCGAAGATAGCCGTAAGGCTTCCCTCCAATGTGCGTTCCATAGCTATGTGCTCACCGGCAGCTACAATAACTCGCTTCAGCTCTGGAAGCCCACCAATCTCCGCCTGGAGGAAGACTGGCTCCACATATAGATTGGACTTGCCTAAGGGAATCAGCAGCAGGTTGCCGCGGATAACTCGAGAGCCACCACGACTCCACAAGGCAAGCTGCTCGGTGATAACCGTATCCTGCTGGATTCGGTTCTCAATCTGGCTGGGACCATACACCAGACGCTCCTTGGGGAAATGGTAGGCAAGCAGCTTGCCGTAATTTTCTCCATCACAGCGGGCAGCAAGCCAGCCAATAGTATTATCCTTGTTCACCGGGGTAAAGGGTAACATGAGCAGGAACTCCTCCTTTTCCTCATCGGGCAGGCGCATGATGACATAGTAGGGCTCTATAAGTTGTCCGCTGCCGGCATATACCTCTGTGGGCACAGTCCACAGGTCTTCCTTGTTGTAAAATACCCGGGCATCCTGCATATGGTAGGTTCGGTATACCGAGGCTTGAATACTAAACATGTCCTCAGGATAACGGAGGTGGACTCGTAAAGACTCGGGCATCTGCTCCGCGGAGACAAAGAGGTTGGGGAAGATAGTCTGGTATGTCCGTATTAAAGCATCATCTGGCTCAGTGACATAGAAAATGACACTGCCATCGTAGGCATCAACAACTACTTTAACGCTGTTGCGAATGTAGTTCATCCCATCCTTATGTGGCTCAGAATAGGGATAGCGATCAGTGGTGGTATAGGCATCCTGTATCCAATATAAGCCTCCATCCAGCACCACCAGATAGGGGTCATTGTCCAGCCTCAAAAATGGCGCCAGGTGACTCACTCTCTCTTTGATGCTTCGATAATACAAGATGCTGCTCTCGGGGCTTAATTCGCCACTGATAAGGATATTAAAGTCACCAAATTGCCAGGCATAGACCAATCGACGGAAAAAACTGCCGATGTTCACCCCACTCTCACCCTGATAGTAACCGTAGACATTCTCATCACCCATAGGATAATCGAATTCTTGGGTTTTTGTTTTCACAATCACGTAGTTATCCGTCTCTTCTCCAAAGTATATCTGCGGCCGCTCTATATTGAACTTACCAACAGGAGGTATATCCTTTACCATCAATTCAGGCAGTCCCTCCGGGCTAATCTCATTAACGGGGCTCAGGGCAACACCATAGCCATGGGTAAACTGTAGCCGCCGGTTGACCCAGGTCTGCGCTTCTCCAGCCAATTTGTCCGCAGATAATTCTCGGGCTGACAGCATGACCTGACGGTAGTTATCATCGATGATATAGCGGTCAACATCGACATCATGGAAATCATAGTACAGTCGAATGGCTTGAATCTGATTATAGGTATCCTTTAACGGACGGTGGTCCCAGACCCTGATGTTGTTGATGGTCTCTTCGTTTTCGACTACATCCTGGTAGCTTGGTGACTTCTCAGCAGGAAAGGCTTCCTCCTTAATCTGGCCCAAGCCAAAAGCCTCTCTGGTAGATTGGATATTGTACTCGATGTATGGCCTCTCGCGAGCTAGCTCGCTGGGCTCTACCTGAAATCTCTGTACCAGAGCGGGGAAAATTGCTCCAACAATGATAGCAACTGCTATCCATCCCCCGAAGGCATAGAGGGCCCAGCGAGACTTACGCTTCAATAAGGACACCACAATGATTCCGATAGAAATAATTCCTACTAATAAAAGGATCCACTGTGCTGGCAACTGGGCATGCATATCAGCATAGCCGGCTCCGAACACCACCCCTCGAGTGGAAAAGACCAGTTCCCAGATACCAAGCCAGTAACCCCAGGTGAAGAGGCCTAGAATAGCTACACCCAGACCACACGCATGGGCTAACACCGGCCTGGCAAAATCAAATTTAAGCCGCTGCGTCCCATAGCTCACGACATACACCAGGGCGCTGCCAATAGAGGTGACTATCAGCGCACCTATGAACCAGCTTCGTACCATATGAAGGAAAGGCAATGTGAAGACATAGAAGCTAATCTCTTTATTGAAAACAGGGTCGGCGATACCAAAAGGCTGTCCGTTGAAGAACTGGAGCACGATTTGCCAGTTACCCTGGGCCACCAAGCCAAATATTATACTGAGCAGTACCGTTCCCAGGATAACGCCCCACTTGTATGTCCGCTGTGGCCGGCGCGCTATAGTCCAGGGCCAAAAATGTCTGCCACTACCAGGTGCCAGGCGTGTCGCCAGCACCAGGTTCCCAAAAAATAAGATACCAAAGAGGATGGCCGCAGAAAAGAAGAGCAGCACCTTAGCTTTCAGAATAGTGGCGTAGACGCTGCCGTAACCCAGGCTGCTAAACCATAGCCACTCGGTATACACCCCCTTTGATATTGCCAGGACAATGAATAGAATTATGACCGCAGCCACGATTATGATTGCCCTGGTGGTGCGTCTGCCCCAGGCAGGCGTCACAGGCTCCCCACCTTTACCTTCAGGAAACCATCGCTGCCAATCCTTCTCAAATGAACGCAATCTACTTACCTCACCCTTTCTAAACCATGCTTGGGGGGGTTACGTTATCTGACTTCCATCTCATCCAGCTTTCCGAATGAACCTGGAGCCAGCCAAGTGACACGATAACATACCCATCCATATCAGGCAATGCCGCGCTCGGCGAAAAGTATCCCGGTCAGTAATGCAGACCTACGCGGCTATCTGGGGGATGATTCATCTTAATGTGGAACTACAGAGCACCGGGCCGTTTGACACGGCACGAAAAGAGGAATCTGGCAAGCTTCTTCATCGTGTTCTCACGAAAGGTATTGCCCACTCAATGCCTAACTCCCCCAGCTTACCAGGGGAAGGAGAGCCCTTGGGCCAGCCCATCATATCGTAATATGTCTCCTTGGCTTTTTGCACAGTCGCGGGGTCGAGCGCTATCCCCTGCAGGGGTCCCGAGATATGGGGAGTGAAAAAACGCCGTGGCATATCATCATGGTGACTGCTGAATCCCTCCCTCAGGTTGAAAGCCCGTGCCAGGGTGACGGCTCTTTCCCCTACCTTCATTAACTCGAAGACGCTGGTATCCCAACCGGTCACAGAGCTGACCAACTGTACCATTCTCTCGAACCCCACCTGACCATAAGCCATAACAAAGTAGCAGCAGGCAGCACAGTTCAAGAAGTGCATCCATAAGGAATTGTAGATTAGTAGCCGTATCTTCGCCGGAGACAGGTCATTGACAGACAGAGGCTCCAATATGCCCAGGCTCTTCATGTCCTCCAGCAGCGGATTCGCGGCAGCGTAGTTGGAGTCGTGCATATTATGGCAATGGTCAGCGCCTGTTGGTGACATCATGTATCCAATGCCCATGCCTTGCTTCCAGCGAGGCTCATGCATGGGTATCTCCTGACCCTTTATATGGAGAGCAAATTCTTCGGTGGTGGATCCTAGCTTCTTCGATGCCCGGGCCACACCCTCCGACAGCAAAGCTCCCAGACCCCGGCGCAGGGCAATCTGCTCAATCATCTGTAGCATTGCTGGCCCATTGCCGAAGCGGAGGTCCAGTCCTCCGGTGTCCTGCAGTGTTAGGAGGCCACGTTCAAAGCACTCCATAGCGAAGGCGATAGCGCCGCCGCAGGATATGCTATCCAGACCATAAGCAGCAGTGAGTTCACTGCCTTTAGCAATAATTTTCAGGTCATCTATCCCGCAGTTGGAGCCTAAGGCAGCTATCGTCTCATACTCGGGACCTCCGTAGCGAGGGTCAACCGCATATGGTCCGTCTATCTTCACTTCTCGTTTACACTGAACAGGGCAAGCAAAGCAACTTCTCCTTCTTACAAGCATCGTGTCTTTCATGGCTTGTCCACTTATTCTATCAACACCATCGAACGAGCCCGCCTGGAAATTACGGGTTGGCAAGCCTCCCCGCCGGTTTAAGCCCCGAATAATCGAGGCTGTGCCTAAATCCCGCAACGCCCTATTGGCTATCGGAGTATTATCCCTGATCCAGCGAGCGATGGCACTCACACCTGGTGGATCAGCTAAGGAAGGACGCTCGTGACCACGGCAGGCCACCGCCTTGAGGTTCTTAGAACCCATAACTGCCCCCATACCGGTTCTGCCGGCGAAAGCGTCTAAATCATTTACCACGCAAGCGAAGCGAACCAGGCTTTCCCCGGCCGGCCCAATTTGAGCTACCTTTATTCCTGGATCACCTAGCTCCTCACGGATAGCATTCTGGCACTCCAGCGTCTTCAGACCCCAGATGTGAGCAGCGTCTCTGATCTGAGCTTTCCCGTCCCGGACAAAAAGATAGACCGGCTTTTCTGCCTTACCTTCCACGATTATGGCATCAAAACCAGCCATCTTGAGCTCGGCCCCCCAATAGCCTCCAGCCTCAGCTTCACCGAATGCCCCTGTAAGGGGCGATTTGCCACCCACGCTATGTCGGCCACAGCCACCCACCGGCACCCCTGTTAGAGGACCCGCTGCGAAGATGAGCTTGTTGTCGGGGCCAAGAGGATCAGCTCCGTGCGGGACTTCCTTGAGCAAAAAATACCCTACAAAACCTTCGCCACCGAAATACTGGCGGTAAAAATTCTCCGGTGGCTCCTCAGTAGTCAAGCTCCTCGAGGAGAGATCAACCCTCAAGATCCTGCCAGTATAGCCACATGACATACCCGTTCTCCTATAGCATATTTGAACAGATAATCATTCCTTGTTGCAACTATCTCAAATGCCGTACATCACATCTAAAGCTGCTGGGCAGAGGCATCCTCCGTGGCATTTCTTGCTACCTAACAGTCGTCAGGTGTCCTCAGTACGGCACCGGTGCTAGCCGAGGTCACTAACCTGGAATATCTCCGCAGATAGCTTTTTACCTCTCTCTTCAACGGCGGAGGAGTCCATCGGTCAAGGCGACTCTGAATTTCTTCCTGCGATAGTCTTACGTTCAACTTCCGAGAGGGAATATCTATCTCAATAATGTCTCCCTCCTCGACAATTGCAATTGGTCCTCCAGCCATGGCCTCAGGTGACACATGCCCGATAGCAGCACCTGCTGTTGCCCCGGAAAACCTGCCATCGGTGACCAGCGCTACCTCTGCCTCCAACTCTATCGCCAGTATCGTGCTGGTAGCCATCAGCATCTCTCTGAATCCAGGCCCTCCCTTTGGACCCTCATATCTAATTACTATCACATCGCCGCTATGGATTTTGCCATCCAGCATTGCCTTTACCGCATCTTCCTCAAGGTCAAATATCCTGGCTGGACCAGAGTGCTTGAACATCTCGGGCTTTACCGCTGACTGCTTTACTACCGCACCATCGGGAGCGAGGTTACCATAAAGGATAGCGAGTCCACCTTCAGGAGAGTATGGTTCCTCTATACTTCTGATTACTTCTGGACGTGTGCGCTGCGCTCCTTCGATAATTTCTCCCAGGGTCTGGCCACTGAGCGTAAGTGCATCTAGATGGAGCAGATTCTTCTTAGATAGTTCCGCCATTACCGCCTGTAATCCTCCAGCCTCATACAGATCTTCTAAGAAGTATGCCCCAGCAGGATTTAAATCACACAGCCGTGGAGTGCGGGCGCCTATTTGAGCAAACAGATCCAGGTCAATGTTTATTCCCGCCTCATCGGCGAGAGCCATGAGGTGGAGAATGGTGTTCGAAGAACCACCAATAGCCATATCAACCGTTATGACATTTTCGAAGGCTTCTTTAGTCAGAATGTGCCTGGGAATTATCCCTTCATTTAAGAGTGCCATAATCCTTACACCGGTTTGTCTCGCCAATTGCCTCCTGGCACCATGTGCGGCAGGGATGCAACTGTTCCAGGGTAAAGCAAGACCGAGCACTTCAGCGACGCAGGCCATACTGTTGGCGGTGTACAAACCGGGACAACTGCCACACCCTATCAGAGGAACCTTACTGGCGGCCCTTGGTGCCAACATCGGTCCTCCGTTGATTATGATTGCCGGAATATCCAAACGAGCTGCCGCCATCATCATTCCCGGCGTGATCTTGTCACAACCAGTGACCAATACCATGGCATCCAGGTTATGCGCTAATATCATGGCCTCAATCGAATCAGCTATCAGCTCCCGGCTGGCCAGTGGGTAGCACATTCCGGCATGCCCCATGGCAAGCCCATCACAGATAGCAATAGTGGGAAATTCAAAAGCGGTACCACCCGCTGATACAACTCCATCCCGAACAGCAGCTGCAATATCATCGAGATGGATATGCCCAGGAACAAGCTCATTCTGTGTGTTGACAATAGCGATTCCTGGCTTGGCTATCTCCTCTGGCGTTCTGCCCATAGCGTGGAGAAGCAACTCAGCAAATGCTGCAAACCCCTTTACCGGCATCTCATCCAACAGTTTCATTGATGTTCACCTCCGTTCTGCTGACTTGTCAATTAGTGAATTGAAGCAAATTATATTCTCATGCAGCAGTTTTGCACATATGGCATTTTTGAGAATAAAGACACTTAGCTAGCATTCTATACAAGACCACACTTCGTAGTGGCTATCGGGTTGCTACGGAATGATTAAGGTGGATTCAATTTATCCCAAGGAAGCAATTTAATCCGGACTCATGAAAACCAGGTAGCTTTAACTGAACTCGGTGCGGGAGATTATCTCGTCCTGGACTGCAGGGTCCAGGTCGACGAATGCTGCTGAGAAACCAGCCACCCTAACCATCAGGTCCTCATACTTCTCAGGATTTTTCTTCGCAGCCAAAAGGGTCTCCCTACCAATGAAATTACACTGCATGTGCATCCCCCCTAAGCTGAAGAAACCTTTGAGGAGAGCACAGAAGTTCTCAGTACCTTCTTTTCCTTTGAAGTAGCCTGGGCTGAACTCTAAATTCAAGGCCACACCGTTAGGTGTCAGCTTGTAATCTATCTTTGATGCCGATCTGAGAACTGCCGTTGGGCCTGAGTTCGCCATTCCCTGGGAAGCCGAGATTCCGACTGATAGGGGCTCCCCGGCTTTCCTACCATTTGGGAGCGCTTCTGTTTGTAGCCCAAATGGGACATGAGTTGTCGCTGAATAGATCCCACCCCAAAATTCACCGCCACGATAATTTCGATAACCCCTTATGGCATCGTACCATATCTCTACACATCTTCTCGCGTACTGGTCAACTTCGTCATCATCGTTCCCATACTTAGGAGCTTTGACCTTTAGCGATTGTCTAAGGTTCTCTTTACCTTCGAAATCATTGGCTAAAGCATTGAGCAAGGTTTCCATGCTGATTCTCTTTTCTTTGAACACTAGCCTGTCTATCGCTGCCAGTGAATCAGCAACCGTAGCAACGCCGACAACCTGGATCCCGGAAGAGTTGTAAATCGCTCCTCCCTGGGTTACATCTTTGCCATTCTTCAAGCAACCTTCGGTCAACGAAGAGATGAATGGAAGAGGCCTTTGCTCTGCCAGGATCTTATCCATTGAGTTTATCCCTTCGATGAATTTTGAGGCGAGGAAATTCACCTGGTCTCTGAGACTGTTCATTAAGTCTTCCATTGTTTCGAATTCTCTGGGATCCTTGGTTTCAACCCCGATCTTTTCACCGCCCTTCATTCCCCGGTTCAGAGCTAACTCCAAGCAAAAGGCGAGATTAAGCAACCCACCATCCCCGCTGGTAAAGCTCTTGCCCGGAATTCCCAGTTCAACGCAGCCGTTTAAAGCATAGTTTAAAGCGTCTTCCCTTGGGATACCTTTGCTCATGAGTGCTGGGATAGTGATGCCATCGTTGTAAAAATATACATTGGTCTCTGCACTCACGACCGCCCGACACACCTGTTCAAGGAACTCCGGGGAGATATTTTCATGAATCCTAACCCCAAAATTAGGCTGTGTGTGACTTTTCTTCCTGGCTTCTAGAGCCAAATAGGAAACTTCATTTGTTACATCATTGCCCTTTTCATCCAATCCGCCAACTACCACATTTGTGTAAACCGGCAAACCTCCGAAGTATATAGTGGTGAAATAATTCCACAGCGGGATAACCGAGCTAAGCTTCAAGAAGAAGCACTCGAGGAGAGTTTGTGCTTCTTCTCGAGAGATTTTACCTTTTTCGACATCCGCCTTATAGAAAGGGTAAAGAAGCCTATCTATCCTTCCTATCGATATGGAAGCTTCATAGTCCTCTATCTGGGCAGCTATCTGGGTGAAATAGATCGCCTGCAAAGCTTCCTGGAAAGTTTCCGCCGGTTTTGCAGGCACTCTGCTGCATATTCTGGCTATATCCTCGAGTTCTTTTCTTCTCCCCTCATCTTTCTCACCCAACGAGAGAGTTTCGGCTCTCTCCGCATACCTATTTGCGAAATCAATGACCGCCTGGCATACAATTTTCACTGCCTCATAAAAATTTCGCTTCTCAGGATCTCCACTTTCAGAAAGGTACTCATCTGCTTGTTTTATGACCTCTGCTAATCCTGTGCTAAGGACTTTTTGGTGGTTTAAAACTATGTGCCCAAAGCCTGCGAACTCGGTTATAACAAAAGCTTGACCGCTGAAATGAATATCACTTACATCTTTCGGCCACAAGCTGTCAACAATATCTGGAATGTTCTTGCCTTCCCAATACGGAAAAACTTCTTTTCTTAGCTTCTCCACCTCTTCCGGCTTCACCAGAAAAGGATTGGGAACTCGTTCCTTTAATTCATCAAGCTCCCCATCGATCCACCCACCAATAGTCTCAGGATATATCCCAGCCCCAAGTTCTCTACTGGTGATGTTACCCACTATGAGCTCATCGCTCCAGATGTTAACTGGTAGGTTGGAAAGTATCTTACGGAGGGCCTTTGCGCGTCTGATAGGTACTGGCTCTCCTTCCGTCTCCTTGTAGCTCTCGGTTATCAGTCCAGCCCTCTCGATGCAAACCTCTCTTGAAAGCGAGAGCAGTCTGGTCTTCAACTTTTCCGAACGAGATATCCCGATAGTCTGCATTTTTCGTTAACCGTAGAACGATTGACCATGTTACCAGTTAAGGGGACAAAATAGCAAAGAAAGGACTGGCAAAGCTACTCTAACCATCAATTTGAAATTTTTCAGAACAAACTATTGACAAACTTGTAAGAGTATGCTACAGTAAATAATTGTCCCAAGCAACCAAACCGGAAACTTGGTGGTGGGGCTGAGCACTGGAAAGTGGAGGCTGAAAGGCGTCGGGAAGAAAGCCCGGAGCAAGGTAGGCGCACCAAGTGGAAAGTGCGAAGGTGAGGAAGCCAAGTAAAAAGTAAGGTTGCTTGGGGCTTTTCATTTCTGGGATTCGTCTTTCCCAGCCAGTTCAGGATGGAAAGTACCGATAAAGCGAAGGTTGCGATATTCCCCGTCATAGTCCAGCCCATAGCCAACCATGAACTCATCAGGGATTTCAAAACCTACATAATCAAGGGGCACATCCACCAACCGCCGCACTCGCTTGTCGAGTAAAGTGCATACACGAAGACTAGCTGGGGCGTGAGCCTGCAGATATTTGAGGATATAGTTTAGCGTCATACCCGTATCAACGATGTCCTCAACCATTAATACATCGCGCCCGGTTATGCTACTATCAAGGTCTTTAGTTATCTTAACCACCGGGTCTTCTTCACCACCATAATAGGAAATAGCCATAAAATCCACGGTAACAGGCAAGGTGAGATGCTGCATCAGGTCAGTCATGAAGAAGATAACCCCTTTCAAAACTCCCACCAGGACGAGGTGTTTCCCCTCATAATCACCAGAGATTCGCTTTGCTAACGCTTTCACTCTCCGCTGGATTTGGCTGTGAGTAAGAAGAATGCGATCAACGCCCTGCAACTTAGCTTCGCCAAGAGAGCCATAGCCGTACTTTGCCAGAAGCCTGAGGAAATCGTTTTTATTAAGCAGCTTAATGTTAATTTCAGGATAAAGTTCCTTAAGCCGGCGCACCTTGCGGTTCTTCTCCGTCACCAAATTTTGCCTCAAGGTGGTGAGCTCGATGTAGAAGTCAAATTCAGGTAAGTAAAAATCAGGGGTAAACATCTCAACTATTCCGCCGTTCTCCCAGCGAAGTGGGAAGGCGCGCGGTTCATAGAGCCATTCAATCTGGTAGAAATCGAGAAGCCGGGCAAATTCCTCCTCGCTGGGGTGAGCAAACTCAGTTGGTCTTAGCGACGTGGTAGGCAACTGAGCCAACTTTGATCGTTTCTTCACCCCTTCGTAGCCGCTTTCCAATAAGCGGTGAAGTTCATCTCTTTCCATCAGCACAGCACCAATATTGGCAACAGTAACAACGAAATTCTTATCATCCTCCGAAAATTGATGGGGGTCGTGTGTGTAAAGCCTGATCTCCCCAATCGCTTCACCTTTCCCCATTATGGGAGCAGCCAATATAGAAGATATTCTTTGTGACTTTGCTACTTGGGGATGTTGAATCCTCTCGTCTTTGATAGCATCAGCAATATATACCACCTCGCCATTGAGAACCTCGGGAATGCTTTTGCGGGCATCAAGCGGAGCCTTCTTTAGATAAAAATCACTGAGACCGTGAGCACCGACGTTGATTAAATATTCCTTTTGCGCATCAAGAAAACAAATACGGCAGCCATTAGCCCCTAGTGCTTTGGCAGTACTTTTGGCCACAGAGCTGAAGATCCTCCTGATGCTCAAACTCGAATTAGCAACTTTGGATATCTGCCTCAGAGCTAAGTAGTAGTTATCCTTCCTTCTCTTACCCACTTTGATAGCTTAGCCACACTTCGTGAAGCCACAATTAGGGCAAATGTTACACCCTTCCTGGTAAATAAGAGGCCCTCCACATTCAGGACACTGCCCTGACCCACTCTTAGTCACTGCAGACTTGCCAGACTGGGACATTTCCACATTGCCGGGAACTTCGCTGCTTGGAACATCAGAACTGCTACTGCTCTCTTTTTTGATATATTTTTGTAGCACAGTAGCAATAGCATCCGCACAGGAGGTGACAGCATGTCCTTGTTCCCAAGCAATGGAAGGACAACGAATACCCCGCAATTGCTTCACAACAGAGGCCAAATCCACCCCTGACCTTAGAGTTAAAGAGACAAGACGGCTTATGGCTTCAAGCTGAGCAGCAGCGCATCCCCCAGCTTTACCTAAAGTGGAGAACACCTCAACCACCCCATGCTCATCGAAATTCAAAGTCACGTAGATATAGCCACATCCTGTGCTCACCCTCTCGGTTACCCCCCGGGTAACTTTGGGTCTTTTTCGGGGAATAACTTTCCCTTCAGCTTCCTTTACCACCTCACCCACAGTGAGAACCTGGCTCTCCCTGCTCCTATCCCGGTAAATGGTTATCCCCTTCAACTTCTCTTTATAAGCCAACAAATATACATTAGCTATATCCTCCGGCGTTGCCTCGTAGGGGAAATTAACCGTTTTGGAAACGGCGCTATCGCAAGATCTCTGGAAAGCAGCCTGCATTTTAACGTGCCAGTCGGGAGCTATATCATATGCGGTAACAAAAATCCGTTTCACATCTTCAGGAACGCCTTCTATATCCCGCAGTTTTCCCCCGAGGGCTAAATCCTTCATCAGTTCTGGAGAATAAAACCCTTTATCTTTAGCCACTTGCTCAAAATAGGGATTTACCTCTACAAGTTCCTCACCCTCGAGGATATGACGCACATAGCTCAGGGCAAAGATCGGCTCGATGCCACTGGAGCAATTGGCGATTATGCTTAAACTGCCGGTAGGAGCTACAGTGGTCCGGGTAGCATTTCGAAATCGCGGTCCATCAGGCACATCATAAACGCTCCCTTCAAAAGCAGGGAAAACCCCTCTCTGCTCTCCCAACTCCAGTGAAGCTCTATTAGCTTCTTCGGAGATAAAACGGGCAACTTCCTCAGCAGTGGCTAATCCCTGCTCACTGTCATAAGAAATACCAAGCTGGATCAGCATGTCAGCAAATCCCATAACCCCTAAGCCTGTTTTCCTGGTAGCTTTCGTCCTTTCCTCTATCTGGGGAAGCGGGAACCGGTTAACATCGATGACATCATCGAGAAAGTGAACTGCCAGCCTGACTATTCGAGATAATCTGGTGTAATCAATCTTCGGTTCTCCATTCTGCTGAGTAACCACCTTGGATAGATTTATGGAGCCCAAATTACAGGACTCAAACGGAAGCAGAGGCTGTTCCCCGCAGGGATTGGTGCTTTCTATTTTGCCCAATTCAGGCGTGGGATTATGCCTGTTTATCTCGTCTATAAATACGACCCCGGGGTCGCCGGTGCGCCATGCCATTTCCACTATTTTGTGGAATACTTCCTTAGCATTAAGTTTCCCCGCCACTTCCCCGCTTTGCGGATTTATCAAGTCATAATCAGTCCCTTTCTTCACCGCTTCCATAAACTCATCAGTTGCTGCTACCGATAGGTTAAAATTGGTCAAGGCATTGGGGTCCCCTTTGACAGTGATGAACTTCAAGATGTCAGGATGGTTAACATTAAGAATCGCCATATTAGCGCCACGCCGCATCCCCCCTTGTTTTATCACATCAGTAGTGACATCGAAAGTCCGCATAAATGAAATAGGGCCACTGGCAACACCACCGGTAGAGCCAACCCTATCACTCTCAGGTCTGAGCCGGGAAAAGGAAAAACCAGTACCGCCACCACTCTTATGGATTAAGGCGGTGTACTTCACAGCATCGAAAATGGATTCCATAGAATCGTCAACCGGGATAACGAAACAGGCTGAAAGTTGCCCCAGCTCCCTGCCGGCATTCATCAACGTAGGAGAATTGGGCAGAAATTCCAGGTCTGCTATCACTTTGTAGAATATCTTTTCCCAGAAAGAGACATCTGCCTTGGCATCGTAAATTAGCTCTGCTTTGGCGATGTGCTTTGCCACACGACGAAATAATGCCCTGGGAGTTTCAATAACTTTCCCTTCTTTATCCTTCATCAAATATCTTTTCTCCAGGACTCTCAGTGCGTTCTGGCTGAGCTTTATTCCCGAAACGACTTGACCTCTCGCCTGGGGGGAAAACTCATCTGCGGTGATGATTTCACTGATTACCGCCTGAAGTTGAGACTCAGATACCGAGCGCTTGATCTGCCCACCAACAAACTCCTCCATGCCTGGTAAAGGCTGAGTCAGGCGCAAGCGCTCCACTACTTGTTCAGTGAATTTTTCCAACATCCCTCTATCGGTTACACCGATAGCCTCACCAGCAGCGAAAACAGCCTTGACTATCCTATTCTGGTCAATGGATTTGGCTCGAGCAGACTTCCTCCCAGGATTAGCCATTCCTACCTTCCTCGATGTCGAATCACTGAATTCACCACATCAGGAGGTAATAACGGCAACTGGTTAGATGACATTGTTGCTTTCCCCACCGCCAAATTGTCAATTTCCTCCTTTAACTCGGTGATATCGGTGAACTCCCGATATATGCTGGCGAAGCGGATATAGGCTATATGGTCAAGTTTCTTTAACCCTTCCATGACTAAATCGCCAATAGAAGAACCGGGAACCTCAGCCTTTCCCGCTTTATAAATCTCAGCTTCAATACTATCTACCAGTTTATCAATAGCCCCTGTAGGCAGGGGGCGTTTTTCACAGGCTTTGCGAATGCCAGCATAGAGCTTATCACGATCATATTCCTCACGCCGCCCATCTTTCTTAACTATGAAGATGTTGCGCGGCTGAATCCGCTCATAAGTAGTAAATCGAGCACCACAGTTAGCACACTTCCTTCGCCGCCTTACCCCGTCGCCCATAGGGCGCGAATCAATCACCCTCGATTTCAGCTCACCACAATAAGGACACCTCATAATCACTCCTTGAAGTTGTGTTACAGGGTAATTTTACCACTATATATTGTAAAAACACAAATAAAAAAACTAGCCTGTGAACAGCACGCATTATCTTTTATTCGAATAGTGAACTACAGTTTATGCGATTCTTTCTCCAGGTCGCGGCGGCGACGAAGAGTAGACTTCTTCAACGCTAATCTTTCCAATTTTGCCAAGTCCAGATTTGCTAAATCCCTCAAATTTCCCCTTTACCTGATAAGATATTGCGTCCATTGTAAGAACAGAAGACGTCACGTATTGTCCAGCTTTCAGGTAAAATAAATTTGGTGAACTTGCACAGCTGAAGATAAGCGTATTTGGGTCCACCGCCCTCATACAAAGCACAGGAGCGACCCTTGGATAGCCATCTTCCCTGGCGGCAACCACTTTGATGGCTTGTAATCTCTCAAACTTTTCCATAACATTTGGGGGCATCTTCCCCGCTGGCAACGGTTTTTTTGATAAAAGACGGGTAGTGGCTATACCAGAAACTAATCCCAATACAGCTCTTTTCAGGGGAATAGAAATATCCTCTACTTCAATTATCCCCACGGATCTTAATGCGCCGTATGCAATATACCTGATCACAGGTATGTTCGAAACCTCATCGAAATATTTCCCACTTCTCTCAAACCCTTTGAATTTTCCTTTTACCTCATAAGACTTCAAGTTTGTAGTGACAACACATGCCGAAACTTTGTCATCATCTTCCAGATTCCTGTAGCTTTTTCTCAGCATCATGTTCCCAAAAATTAGAGTTCTGTCATCATAGGCCTTCATAGTAGCGATGAACACGACATTTACCTTCCCGTCTTTGCTCTGCGTGGCCAGGAATTTACCGGCCATCAATGTATTGAAATATCCCACAGCGTCCGGAGGCAACATTGTTAATCACCCTCCATTCTTGTAGGACCAGACCACCTTACAGTACTGAGCCCGACACTTTCAGCAATTTTCTTAAATTCTTCCATTCTCTCCTTTTCAATTAAACGCGCATGTTTCAGTTCCCAATTCATATCCAATCTCTCATATTTTGACTTGCACATATTATTGAAAGCGAGCAAATCATATCTCTGTGCGCTTGCAAGATTTCTGTTTATAAACTGTGAAATACCTTCAACATTTTCCTTATCATCTGTGTATCCTGGTATGATAGGCGTCCTTACCCACATTGGAATCTTATGAGAGGAAATCTGCTTTGCATTATCTGTTACTAAACGGATATTCCCCCCAGTATATTCTCTGAATTTTTCTTCATCCAAAATTTTTAAGTCAAATAAGAATAAATCAACATAACCTATTATTCTCTCAAAATATTTCCAGGGGACAGCGCCGCAGGTGTCTATAGCAACATGTACATTTGTCTCTTTGATTTTGGGCAGAACATCTTCAAGAAAATCCACTTGTAGCATTGGTTCACCACCACCAAAAGTTACACCTCCATTTGATTTATCGTAAAACGCCCTGTCCCTCAAGACTTCGTCCAGAAGTTCCTCTGCGTTGTATGTTTTCCCAATAAGTTCCAGAGCGCCAGCCGGGCACGCCTTCACGCATTCCCCACATCCTGTGCATTTTCCCCGGTCTATTCTCATGCCATCTTCAGTTAATTTCAACGCCTCTTCCTGGCATACCTTTACGCACTCCAGAGCGGCGACACACCTCGTTTGGTACCATACGAGAGCTGGCTCCTTGCTTAATCCCTCTGGATTCTGACACCATATGCATTTCAGTGGACATCCTTTCATGAAAACAGTGGTCCTGATTCCCGGACCATCTTCTGTGGAATATCTCTGGACATTGAAAATCATTCCCTCTGACTTTCTTGTCTCGCTTACTAAATCCTTGTTTCCATCAAATTGTTTTCCAACCAAAGGCACTTTTAACATGATTCCTACACCGCATGCGATTCCCTGGCAATTATTTCATCTTGAATCTCTTTCCCCAGATTAGCGAAATAGGCATTGTAGCCAGTTACCCGAACAATAAGATTCTCATACTCTTCTGGTTTTTCTTGTGCATCTTTTAACGTTTCTGGATCTATCATGTTTATCATCAGTGATGTGCCACCAACTTCTCCATATGCCCGAAGTAAAGATGCGAACTTCTTCAAATGTTCTTCGTCTTTTAAAGATGCAGAGCTAAATGCTATGACCTGGCTTGCACCATTTGGAACAGTTTCGAGCCCCAGCTTACCTGCAGAGCGTATCACTGCCGTGGGGCCTTTCTTATCCTTTCCCTGCACCGGTTGAATTCCATTGCTCAGATAAGTCCCCCTCAACCTTCCATCTGGTGTAGCGGCAGTTAATGGAGCAAAGTCTATGAAATAGTTCCAGGAAAGATACCCACCTCTAAATCTTCTCCCGGTGGAAGGAGAGGTATGAGTGAATACTTCTTCAGTCCAATGCCTTGATATCTTCCTTGCTATATCATCCACATAATCATCATCATTCCCATATTTCGGCGCTTTGGTGCTTAGCATCCTCCTCAGATTCTCTTTCCCTTCAAAGTTATCCTTTATCGCCTCGATAAGTTCTTCCATCGTGATGTTTTTATCATCATAGACAAACTTTTTGACAGCGGCTAATGAATCGGCAGCAGTTGCCAAACCAACTCCCTCCACGGTAATGAAATTATATATTGGTCCTCCATTCCTTACGTCTTTCCCCTTTTCGGCGCAGCCTTCAATTAGACTTGATAGGTATGGAGTTGGTTCGTACTTCGCTCTTATCTCGTCGGCTTTACTTGCACTCTCTAGACTTTTCCCCATACATTGGTCAAGTTGCTCAAAATAAGCCTTTTCGAACTCTTCGTACGATTTAAATTTCTCTGGGCTTCCTGTCTTGGAAGTAACACGCTTTCCCGTAAGCATATCTCTTCCATTGCCTAAAACTAATTCAACAGGTTTGGCGAGATTTGGATTAACATCCACCGTTCCACTGCGATCCTTACCCTGAGCAGTATTTTCCAAACACCCTACAACCCCATAATCCATAGCATCTTCCTTGCTGAGTCCTTCCCAGAGCAAACCCTTTATGGAATTTTCATCAAAATTCAACAGAAAGGCAGAGCCTTGAGTTTTTCTTATTGACTCGCAAACTCTCATCAAAAACTCATCCGATGTTTTCTTGCTTATCCTGATGTTGCGCTTTGGTTCTAACATATTCATGTCATCGATAACATCAAGCAAAAGCCAGGTGAGCTCATTTACGGCGTCTTCCCCCTCTTTAGTAATCCCACCAATGGTCATCAGTTGACCAAATCCTGAAGTAATTCCCTGCTTCACTCCCACAAATCCCATAAAGTCATAAGCATAATTGTGTTTTATCCAAAAACACTCTAGAAGCTCCTTTGCGAATTTCTTTGTCAATCTTCCTTCCTCTATGTCCTTTTTATAATAGGGGTACATATATTGGTCGAACCTTCCGTGAGACAAACCTGGTCCCGGATATGATTCAGCAGCCATATCCAGCATGTGGGTAAACCATACAGATTGCAAGGCTTCATGAAAAGTTTCTGCTGGCTCCCAGGGTACCTTTTTACAGATTCTTGCTACCTCCAGAAGTTCTTTCTTCCTTTGTTCATTTTTCTCACCCTCGGCTATTTTCTCTGCTTCTTCGGCATATCTTTCTGCAAATCGCTTTGTACCTTCTATGGCTATTATCATAGATTTACAGTAATCCTTTTTCTCCTCTTCATCATGTCCTTCCATCTGTTTTTGTATTTCTTCTTTTATCCCTTTGAATCCCTTTTCGAGGACTTTTTTGTAATCCGGCACTATATGACCTGAAATCGCTCCACAATTCATCACCCCCACTTCATGTAATTTCATCATTTCTCTAAGCCACTTCGATTCTTCTTTCCACCACTCTCTGGTTTCCTTTTTAGTAAAACATTTTGAAAGTGCGGTATTGAACTGAGCGCCAACTATAAGTTCCCCGTCCAATATTTTGACAGGCAAGTACTGTTCTATGACTTTCTTGAAGAACACAGCTCTTCTTGTAGCTGACGACTCATTCCAGAAATTTTGTGGTAAATCAACCTTTATCGCCATTGACTTTAAAGAGTCTCTGATGCCGGCAAAGTAATTAAATAACTCTGGAACATCTCCCCAATCATGATACGAATAAAGTTCATCCCAGTCGGTGCCGGTAGTAAAAGGCATAACTTCATTCCTGAAGTACTCTCTATCATAAAATGAAAAGTATTCCTTTCTGAGCTTTTTTACTCTATCGGATAGTTCTTCTGAAGGTTCCCACATTTTAGCCATTTTCTTCCACCTCTAATTAATTCTATAATCCCATTGATAACTGTTTTGCCGATTTCGTCCTGGACATTATAGAGGTTTTGGTCGAATGACTTCAATATAGCTTACAACATTCTGGTAAAGTGATATACATGCCAACTGTAGTAATACGAAATATTAAAGATACCATCCAGGACTCAATATGTAATAATCCCCATAAGTAAAGATATAATTCTGGTAATGGAAGAAAAGAAGTATGTAGCCGCCATCGATCAGGGAACGACGGGCACCAGATGTATGGTATTCAGTAAGGACGGAGAAGTTATCTCATCCGCCTATGAAGAGCACCAACAAATCTACCCGAAACCTGGTTGGGTCGAACATAATCCACTGGAAATCTGGGAAAAAACAAAACGTGTAATAAAAAGTGCCCTGCTATCTAAGAACATTAGACCCGCTGAAATAGCTACTATAGGTGTAACGAATCAGAGAGAGACCACAGTAGTTTGGGACCCGCATACTGGTAAGCCATTGCATAATGCACTCGTGTGGCAGGATACCAGAACACGCGAGATATGCCAGGGTATGGCAGATAAAGGATTTGAAGAAATCCTGAAGGAGAAAACCGGGCTCGTCATAAGTACATATTTCTCTGGACCAAAAATAAGATGGATATTGGAGAACGTGCCAGGGGCAAAGGAAAAGGCCAGGAGTGGCAACGCCATATTTGGGAACATAGATACATGGATAATCTGGAACCTGACTGGTGGCCCTGATGGCGGTGCCCCTGTAACAGACTACACCAATGCTTCACGGACGATGCTAATGGATCTGAAAACTCTGGATTGGGATGATGAACTTCTGAAGGAAATGAATATTCCCAGAGAGATGATGCCAGATATCAGACCATCCAGTGACAAGAATATCTATGGCTATACAAACAAGGATGGGCCATTCAGCGCCGAGATCCCGGTATGTGGTGACCTTGGTGATCAGCAGGCCGCATTGTTCGGTCAAACGTGCTTTGAGGTCGGCGAAACAAAAAATACCTATGGCACAGGTTGTTTCCTTCTACAGAATACCGGAGCTACACCGATAAAATCAAAGAGCGGTCTCCTCACTACAGTTGCTTATGGATTGGAAGAAGGTAAGGCAACTTATGCTCTGGAAGGGTCAATCGCTATAACGGGTGCAGCCATCCAGTGGTTGCGCGACAATCTGGGTTTGATCAAAAGTGCTCCAGAAACGGAGGAGATTGCGCAGTCTGTTGAAGATACCGGGGGAATCTACTTTGTCCCTGCTTTTTCGGGGCTATTTGCACCTTATTGGGATATGTACGCAAGAGGTGTTATTGTCGGTCTGACCAGATTCATAAGAAAGGAACATATCGTAAGAGCAACCCTCGAAGCCATTTGTTATCAGACAAGAGATGTAGTAGATGCCATGTGCGCAGATTCTGGTATCAAGCTCACTACTATGAAAGTTGATGGTGGTGCGAGCAGAAACAATTTCTTGATGCAGTTACAGTCAGATATACTCGGTGTTACCTGTATAAGACCTTCCATCGAAGAGACTACGGCACTCGGCTCTGCTTATTGTGCCGGTCTTGCTGCCGGTTTATGGAATAACCTGAGCGAACTCAAAAAGAACTGGAGGATGGATAGGAAATTTGAACCAAAATGGGACGAAGGAAAAAGACGAAAACAATATAGAGGGTGGGAAAAGGCAGTCGAACGCACCAGAAACTGGGACGCGAATCGATAGGTATGAATGCAGACGTTGTAGTGATTGGTGCTGGCATTACAGGCGCCGCCGTGGCAAGAGGATTGTCAAGATACAGCCTGGATATAATTTTGGTTGAGAAAGAGGCTGATTTTTGCTTTGGTACTACTGCAGCAAACACCGGTATTATACATTCAGGATACCACGAGCTACCTGGAACGCTGAAATCGAGGCTTTGTGTAAGGGGTAACGCGCTGTATGAACAACTTTGCAAGGAATTAGGGGTCGAATTCGAACGGAATGGATCCTTAGTTGTTGCATTAAATACCGACGACTTGAAAATCCTGGAAGAACTTAACGAAAGAGGAATAACAAATGGGGTACCAAATCTCAGGATCATTGGAAAAGATGAATTGCACGAGATGGAGCCAAATTTGACACAAAATGCCATTGCCGCGCTTTATGCTCCAACCGCGGGAATAGTTTCACCTTACGAAACGGCCATCGCTCTCTGCGAAAATGCCATTCACAACGGCGTCACAGCTTTACTTGAAGCCAGGGTTGAAGCAATAGAAAAGAAGAATGACAGGATCAAACGTGTTGTAACCACTCAAGGGACGATAGAAACAAAATTCGTGGTTAATGCGTCTGGACTTTATGCAGACGACATATCACGAATGGTCGGCATAGATGATTTTCATATATATCCCAGAAAAGGTGAGTACTTCATCTTTGATAAAGAAGTTGGTTGTTTGGTTAATCGACCGGTATTTCCAACCCCAACACCCATCAGCAAGGGCATAACGGTGAGCAAAACAATCGATGGAAATACCATGATAGGGCCTAATGCACAGAATTTGAATATAGAATACAAGTACGAGGAAGCCAGAGCTGCAACCACAAACGAAGGGTTAACAGAAGTACTACAGGCGGCGTCCAGGCTGGTTCCCAACCTTCCAGAAGCAATGACTATCACAAATTTTGCTGGCTTGAGAGCAACATCAAACACCAGGGATTTTATTATCCGTTCTTATCAAGATATAAAGGGGTTTATAAACGTTGCCGGAATTAGCTCTCCGGGATTAACTGCTGCACCGGCAATCGCAGAGCTGGTAATACAGATACTGAAATATGAGGACCTCGAATTGAAGCCGAAAAAGGAATTCCATCCAATAAGAGAAAAGCCGATAAGGTTTACACACCTTTCCCCTGAAGAAAAAGATGCACTCATTGCTAAAGATCCAAGATATGGCCATATCGTTTGTAGGTGCGAGAATGTAACAGAAGGCGAAATAGTCGATGCTACCAAACGTGGAGCCCGTACTATGGATGGAATTAAATACAGAACTCGTTGTGGCATGGGAAGATGCCAGGGTGGATTTTGTGGTCCCAGGGTAGCAGCAATCCTCGCAAGGGAGTTGAGCATCCCTTTAGAACAAGTAACAAAGGATGGAGACGGGGCAAACTTGGTTGTAGGGAAAACTAAAAGTTTGCTGAAAGAGAAATTAAATGTTTAGGCCCGGAGTATGGGTGACATCATAAAATTTTCCTGCTGCGAACGGCATAGGTTCTTCACTAAGAAAGAGCATGTGCTGCTGCGCCCATAAAGCACATCGCGAAATTCCAGAAGCAAATTGCAGCCATTCCTAAAGATAATGGCAACAAGAGTTTTCCCTCCTTACAGAAATAAAGCCCAGCAACTATCGCCACCGCTATAAGTCCCTTTGCAACCATATTACCCCAGAGCATCCCTACGGGGTTTAACTCCACAGCCCCCATTCCTAGAGCCTCCTTTGTCAGGTAGGCATCAATTATATTTAAGAGTATGAAACCTATTCCCATGTGCGTAGCTTAACCGTAACCTCCCTGTTCTTGTAGTTGTCGCTGGTTACCACGCCTTCTTAGTCAAACAAAAAACCCGACCTCTTGATGAGGTCGGGTTCGCTATTGGCTCCACAAAGCCCAAGCGCCCAGTTATAGGCTATGCTTCATCGCCCCCTCGGCTAAACGCTTGCTAACCTCATTTTCATATACAGGGCGGGTGAAGTCAACTGCATTATCTTCACTTAACCTCCAAATACTGGGAAAATAACGCTTGTTACAATGCCATCGGACGGATTTCAGGGAAAATAAAGGGGAAAGTGCTCATACAATCCACTAGGGAATAAAGCATACCCCTCTATCCCCCGAGCCATCGGAGAAAGTGTTAAGCAGAATGTTAAGCACAATATCTTTGACATGGCTGGGGCCGACAGCTACAATTCTAAATCGTTGGGGATTAGTCTAGTGGTAGGACGACTGACTCTGGATCAGTTAGGCCAGGTTCGAATCCTGGATCCCCAGCCAGAGATTTAGGTTTGAGTTTACCTCACTTTGCAGCTTAGCCAGCAAGATAACGCCTGAAAACTGATGCCTCAGCAGGAAGCGCGTGATTATCTTTGGAGAATCAATATTCGTGGTCTAGGGATGAAAGAATCATCCCATTTTTATAGTTCAGCTTCACCTTTATTCCCTTCGCATAATGTAGGCGTTTGCTAATAATTAACATTTATATTAACATTTATATTAAAGGAGGCAGGTATGGGCAAGATAAAGGCAGTCGGTATGGCTGAAGCTAGACCAAAGCTCACCCAGCTTATTAAAGAGGTGAACGAAGCTGGCGAACCATACTTTATTATTTCTAACAGCCAGTTGAAGGCGGTTATTATAGGAATCGACCAGTACAACGACATGATAAAGCGGCTGGAAGATTTGTCTGATGCTGCTGAGCTGCTCCAGGCTGAGTTAGACCAAGAGCCAACAATGCCTTTTGAGGAGCACATCAAGAAGCTGAAAAGGCCGAAGTCCAGTGTACCGGCTAGAAGTTAGCCACGCCGCTCACCGACAAGTCCGTAAGCTTCCAGCAAAAACCCAGGAAAGGATAAATCAGGCTATCGTTCGCCTGTCCGAAGAGCCTCGGCCACACGGAGCTAAGAAGTTAACTGGAAGAGAGGGTTACAGGATTCGCGCAGGCGATTACCGAATTCTCTATCAAATTGACGATAATTCAAAAGTGGTAATAATCTACAGAGTGATGGCAAGAGGAGATGTTTATCGTCTCAGATAGAACGCAGAAAGTATTTCCTGTTCCTCATCGGCAATTTCAAAAAGCAGTTTCTGAAGAGAACCATCTCTGGTCGGCAAGAACCACAGAGGTTTCGACCTGACGTTCGGGGATTGACCAGTATTTTCTCAACAACCGTTCTTTCTCTTCCCAGGAAACCAACTGAAAACCGTGGTTTTCATAGAAGCGAATTGCCCAGAGGGCATCCGCCCAGGTGCCGACCAACAGCGGGCGAGTCGCCTGCTGACGAAGAGAGGATAGTAATTTCTCCCCTATGCCCTGATTTTGTTTAGCCGTGCGAACATAGGCATGTCTGATGAGGGTCACATCTTGAAGATGTTGAATGCCCATCACGCCAACAAGTTCGCCATCCTGTTCATATCCCCAGAACACAACTCCCTGGTCTATCTCGTGCTGAAGCTCATCTTTAGACATATACGGCTCTTTCCACCGGTCCCCGGGGATGACTCCCCTGTATGCTTCGGCGGCATCATTGATAATGGAGTAGATTGGCTCAACCTCGCTGGCATCGCATTGACGAATCATGACCTTCATGGGTGTCAAAAGCGAATGGCGTGTCGTGTCCTACTTCTTCAGCGCATCCAATGCTTGCTGGAACGTCTCATTGGCAGCCCGTACATATGTCTCCAATGGCACAAGTTCGCGACTCACGATGTTGAGAGTTTCGGTGGACATTTCTCCATCCCTGACGAGCTGGCGACCGGCGTCTTTTGCAGCCTCAAAGACATCATCCAGTGCTATACCCAGCTTCATCATGGGTCTCAATGCCTCTCCGTGAGGACGTAGCAGTGCCCCGGCGAATTCCATGGCGGCATTCTTGCAAAAGGCCTTCACGTGGACCAGCAGCGGGTCGAAGTTGTCCATCTCCCAGAAGCCAGTATTGGACACCAGTACCACTTTGCCATGCTTGTATCCCTCACGCGCCATGTGACGACAGTGACCATCCCGTAGTTCGAAAAAGGGCTGCACCAGTGGAATTATTCGGTCCAGCAGGTTCTTCATCGGTCCGGAGATTCCATCTACGTAGACTGGAGTGCCAAACACGTAAATATCAGCCTCACGTAACTTCGGATAGAGCATCTGCATGTCGTCTTTCTGCCAGCATTCGCCTGGCGTCTTGAGCCAGCAGGTAAACCCGCCGTGGCAAGGGTTGATCTTGAGCTTCCTGGTATAGAAGAGCTCAACCTCCGCTCCCACCTCTTTCATTCCTTTAAGGAAGGGATTCAAGATGAGGGCTGTATTGCCGTTGTCCATCCTGGGACTGCAGTTAAACGCTAGCACTTTCATATTCTCCTCCTTGCGCTGTGGCCGATAGCACTTCTGGGTTAGCATGGCACAGATAAAAGAAAGTCGCAAAAGGCAATTTTGTCAAAATGAAATTTTACCACATAAGCGGATCCCGCTACCAGATGTGCTCAATCCCCTTTGACTTTAAATATAAATAACACCACCATCTAAACTTTAGCTGGATTCAATAATCTGATTGTATATGAGGTAGATCTATTTAATCGTATAAATTAAGACCTTGCGTGGTCGATATGGCTGATAATATTCTTTATTATTATCGTATTTTCAATAAATGATAATTTTAACACAGAAAACTTGACAGCTAATTGTGTGCAATGCTAACATGAAAACTGAATGATACTAAAGTTGAGGCAAAATGGCATTCCCGATAAATGATAATTTTAACGGGAAAAGGTTCGCAGATAGTCTAATGTAACGCCAAGATTAAAACTGAATGAGACTAACGTTGGGGACAAAATGAGCGAAAACAAACGGGCTCCGGTGCTAACCAGGCAGAATATTTTGAACGCCGCTTCCAGAGGGATGGCCCAGAAAGGATTCGAGGGTTCCAAGTTGAACGAGATAGCGCAAGAGGCAGGCGCCACAGAACCAACTATTTATCTGCATTTTAAGGGAAAGGAGAGTCTACTGTTCTCTGTTGCTGAGGAGCATATGACCAGATACCTCCTTTTCCTTGATGAACACCAGCAGGGGATCAGCGGCGCCGATAACAAATTACGTAAACTTGTCTGGGCCCACCTGCGATATAGCGATATAAACAGAGAATTTATGAGTCTAGTGCTGTTTGACTGTAGAAACAACCGGAATTTTTATAAATCTGGCGCTTACAAGCTGGTTCGAAAGTATGCTGGAATTCTTTCGTCCATTCTTGGTGAAGGTGTCAGGGAGAAACTTTTCAGGTCGGACATGAACGTACCGCTGGTTCGGGACATCATTTTTGGTCTCATGGACTACGAGGCGATCCAATATTTTGCAACCGGAGAAAAGCCCAATGCCGTTTTAGACCTGGAAGATATTATGCAACTTCTCGATCAAATGCTATTACGCAAATATCGAACCGAAAACCAGCCTGCGGATAAAAGGCAGCGTATTCTTCAAGCAGCAGTTCAGGCATTTTCCGAGAAAGGGTATGCTAAGGCGACAATTGCGGAGATCGCCCACAAGGCTGGTGTGGCGGACGGAACAGTTTATGAGTATTTCAAAAACAAGGAGGATGTTCTACTCTCCATTGCGGAAGAACGTTTCAGGGAACACCTGGAACAACTTGAACAGACCTTCAGCGGTAGCAACCCCCCCAAAAAGCTGTGGCTTTTCGTGCTGAACCATTTTCAGCAGTATCTGGATGATCCGAATTTTGCCGTAGTCTTTTTAACCATGATTCAGTTTAACCGCCGTTTTTATCAATCACGCGCATACAAGAGCCAGTATAACTACGTGGTCGAACTTGAAAAACTGATACAGGGACTCGTCAATGAAGGAAGTACACCGAATATTAACATCAAGGTTTTCAGAAATATGTTTTTAGGGGCATTTAGCCATATGGCACTCCGCTGGTTTGTGATAGACCATGATCGAAATTTTGACAAGGTGGGAGAAATTAAACAGGTTGCTATGTTTCTTTCAGATGCAGTGTCTGCTGGTAATCGCCAAATTTGCGGAAAACTATCATAAATGACTTAAAGGGAAGGAATACGATGGCAGTGACGAAACCCAAAAAGGGTGAACACTTGAACGAAAAGATCAGTATTAAGGCGGTGCGTAACATTCGCAGGGGCCAAGAGATTGAGGAGGGGCGGGAGATCTATCGGGCGGGTGTAAAGGTTTGCCTGGAGAGGAATAGCCTGCTGACCGAGTCCTATAAGATGACCGAAGGTGAGCCGCCCGTGATTCGGCAGGCCAAGGCACTTGAACATATACTCCTTAATATGACCATATATATCCGTGACTGGGAGAAAATAGTAGGAAATTATGCCTCATCGCCGGATGCAGTCTTCTGGCCCATTGAGCAGAATTGGAAGTCGGTGCACAGGCTGCTCCATGGTGAAGGAAAGGCTCTGGTTGATGACGAGGGCAGAAAGAAACTCGACAGGCTTGTCGAGTATTGGGACGGAAAGACAGTAAGTGATATAAGGAAAAGGGCGTTTGCCGGTTCCCCGGATCTTGAAAAATACTGGAAGTATGAAGGTACCATGCTGTGGTCGCAATGGTCGGACCAGGGCGTGCCGAACTATGGCAAAGCAATCACCACCGGCTTTACCGGGATTATCACAGAAGCAGAAGAAAAACTTAAGGAGTTAGGAACAAGCCTTCCTTCTGATTATATTCAGCAGAAAGATTTTCTGGAGGCAGTAATCATTGCCCTGAAAGCATCAATAAAATGGGCCGAAAGATACGCTATTAAGGCAGAGGAGCTGGCAAAAGAAGAGAAGGACAGGGAAAGGAAAAAGGAGCTTGAGGAGATTGCCCGCATCTGCAGAAAAGTCCCTGCAAACCCGGCATCTACCTTCCAGGAAGCTCTCCAGTCCTTCATTTTTGTACACATTATCGGGCATCAGATTGAATTTATCACCCTTGGATGCGGCCTCCGGTTTGATATGACCATGGAACCCTTTTTCCAGAAGGATATTGCCGAAGGTAAAATCACCAGGGAGGAAGCGATTGAGTTGATTAAACATACCCGGATCCACCTTGAGGAACTCGGCCAGATGTACTCCCCGACCACCACACAGGTTTACGGAGGAGTCCAGGTTCTCCAGTCTCTTGTCATCGGCGGTGTTGACTCTGAGGGAAGGGATGTTACCGGTGAGACAAGCTACCTGATCCTCGATTCTGTCCTGGAGCTGCCAACCCTGCAGCCGAGCATTGTGTTAAGAGTTCATGACGGTACTCCTAAAGAACTTATCCTCAAGGCGATCGATGTTATCAAGACGGGTATCGGGTATCCGTCCTTTCAGAATGACAAGGCACTTATTCCTCTGATGATGAAATGGAATTGCCCTCTCGAAGATGCCAGAAATTACAGCATAAGTGGATGTGTTTACCTTGATGTTCCCGGCAAGAATATCCTGCGCCGGAACGCAACCTACTTTTCCTTTCCCAAGTGCCTATGGTGGGCACTTCACCAGGGAGTCAATCCCAAAAACGGAGAACAGTACGGAGCACGTACCAAGGATCCAGCCAACTTTGAATCGATCGATGATGTGATGGATGCCTACATTGAGCAGGTTAGATTTTTTATGGATAAACAGGTCAAGGTGGAAAATGTCACAAGAGCCATATATGCCGAACGCTATCCGCGTCCCTTCGAATCTGCATTAACCGATGGCTGTATTGAGCGCGGGCAGGATCTCAGAAAGTGGCGATATCAGGGACGTGTCGAGAGTTTTTCAATATCCGTGGGGCTGATCAACGTGGCTGATTCGATGGCAGCCATAAAGAAGGTAGTGTTTGGTGAAAAAAGAGTAACCATGAAGCAGTTGATCGAAATCCTGAACAAAAACTGGGAAGGGCATGAGGAGTTGCGCCAGATAATGCTGGCAGCACCCAAGTTTGGCAATGACGATGATTATGTAGACATGCTCGCCTATGACATGCATCACCGGACAGAAAAGGAGGTTGAACAGTTTTCAGATACGTACGGCTCCGATTTTCACCTGGATGGAAGCGCGGTTTCTGCCAGCTATGGCCTCTCCCTTGATACTCCGGCCACACCTGACGGAAGAAAAGACGGAGACGGGTTTGCCGATGGGTCCATTTCACCAATGCTCGGAATGGATGCCGACGGGCCGACTGCCGTACTGAAATCCTGCTCGAAGATAGATACACTTCAGACTTATAATCATCTGCTGAACCAGAAGTTTCTTCCCCACTTTCTGGAAGGGGAAAACAGGGAAATTTTTTACAACTATATCAAGTCATGGGCAGCTTTTGGGATTCCTCATATCCAGTTTAACGTGGTGGGCAAGGATATGCTCCTTGATGCCCAGGAGCGCCCTGAAAAGCACCGCAACCTGATTGTAAGGGTTGCTGGGTACAGCGCCTATTTTGTAGATCTTTCCGAGGGGCTCCAGGACCATATAATTGAAAGGACGGAGCAGACCTTTGCGGCATAACCAGTCATTGGGGGATTAACGGTGTGAGTTCAAAAGATTCTGGGGAAAATAACACAGGGTTGATATTTAATATCCAGAGATTCTCCCTTCAGGACGGCCCTGGAATCAGAACGACCGTCTTTATGAAGGGATGTTCCCTCGCCTGCCAGTGGTGCAGCAATCCTGAATCAATAAACGGCAAGCAAGAGATCATGACACATAACGTGAGATGCATCGCATGCGGAAATTGTGCCGAGGCCTGCCCGATTGAGGCAATCGCCTTTACAGACGGACGCAGGGAGATAGACTGGGATAAGTGCAACAACTGCCTCGAGTGTGCCCGGGTATGCCCGGCAAAGGCTATCGAATGTATCGGGCATTACATGACCGTTGAAGAAGTAATGAAAAAGGTAGAGAGTGACCGGACATTTTATGAAAATTCAAACGGTGGAATGACAGTATCGGGTGGTGAACCACTTGTTCAACCGGAATTTGTCAGAGAGCTATTTAAGACATGTCGGGAAAAGCGGATTCACACCACTCTAGATACTACCGGCAACGCACCGTGGCAGAACATAGACAGCCTCCTTGAGTATGTTGACCTCGTGCTTCAGGATATCAAGCATATGGACACAGGGATGCACAAGAAAGGCACGGGTGTCGGAAATGAGCTTATCCTTGAAAATGCTAGAAAGATCGCTAAAACGAAAAGAATATGGATCAGGGTGCCTCTTATTCCAGGGTATAACGATTCGGAAGTAAACATCAGAAGGGTTGCTGAATTCGCATCAGATATAGGCGCGGAAAAGGTGTCGGTGCTGCCATACCACGACCTGGGGTCATCCAAATATCCGGATCTGGGCCGGGTCTACTTGATGCGCGGGACCAAGCCTCCTAACAAGAAGCATGTGGAGAGGGGCAGAAAGATAATAGAATCATACGGGTTGAAGGTTGAAATCGGGAGGTAGAAAATCCAAGAGTTCTTAAAGGAGGATAAAAATGAGTAGAGTACTGACTGAAAAAAGCACTGAGACGTCGCGGCCAGACGTTAGCGACGAGCTTCGAATGCTCAAGGAGAGTGTCTCGGTAAAGTTGTCCAGGAATGTCCGGCAGGGGTATCAGAAAGATGAGAACACACGAGGGATGTACCGAAGTGGAGTAAGACTGAATGTGGAAAGGAACCGCCTTTTGACCGAATCATACAAAGCTACGGAAGGCGAACCGATGGCCCTGCGTCGTGCGAAGGCGCTTTCGCATATCCTAAGGAATATGAGTATCTTTATTGTCCCGAACTCCCGTATTGTTGGCCATTCAGGGTCAACACCAAATGATCTTTATTATCCCATAGAGGTAAACTGGAAATCCCCCTGGCGGGCCCTGAACTCGGATGACGCTCGCGAGATTTTGGATGATGAAGGGCGCGCTGAGATAGAGAAGATCATTGAATACTGGAAAGGTAAGACCCTGAGTGACTTGCGCAAGAATGCCTTTAAGGGAGACCTGGAAAAATACTTCAAGTTTGAAGGAACATTCCTCTGGTCCCACTGGGACGAACTGGGGGTTCCTAACTATGAAAAACTGTTGACAAAAGGGATCAACGGAATAAAGAAGGAAGCCGAAGAAAAACTAAAGAATGTAATAGAAACAGTTCCTGATAACTATCTTGAGCAGTGTGAATTTTTAGATGCTGTTATCATCACCTTGGATGCAACCATCGATTTTGCTCGAAGGTATGCCAGAAAGGCAAAAGAGATGGCCGAAAGTGAAACGAATGAAGCACGGAAAAGGCAGCTTGCGCAGATTGCGGAAGTCTGCCGCCGAGTACCTGCTGAGCCAGCAACTACTTACTACGAAGCTCTGCAGTCCTTCTGGTTTATCAACCTCATCTCCAGACAGATCGAGCTTGTGAGCCTCGGATGCGGCGCCAGGTTTGATATCCTGTTTGGCCCCTACTATCACAAGGATCTTGTCGAGGGCAGGATTACCAGGGAAGAGGCACTTGAGCTGATGGAGCATCTTTTGCTGAAGTTTGAGGAGTCAGGGATGTGGTATTCACCCATGATCACCGGTATTTATGGTGGTGTTCAACAGCTCCAGGGCATCACTCTAGGTGGCCAGGATGCACTCGGTAATGATGTCACAAATGAAGTGACTTATATCGTGCTTGAGGCTGCCAGGAAGCTTCACATCCTTCAGCCGACCATCGCTCTAAGAGTACACAAGAATACTCCCAAGGAACTTCTTTCGGCAGCCACGGATGTCATAAGAACCGGAGTCGGGTATCCCTCTCTTTTTAATGACGAGGTAATGATACCTCTCCTGCGTGAATGGAAGGTCGTTGAACAGGACATTTATAATTACTCCGTCAGCGGATGCGTTTATCTTGACATCCCTGGTAAAAACCTGGTTCGCAGGGCATCAGGCTATTTTGTGCTCCCAAAATGTCTCTGGTGGGCCCTGCACCAGGGCGTTAATCCACAGACAGGCGAGCAATACGGTGCCCCAACGCCTGACCCTGAAACCTTTACCTGCATCGAGGATGTTATTGAAGCATATCTCGAGCAGGTCAGATTCTTCTTCGGCAAGATGGTAAAGCTGGAGAACACCTGTCGCAGATTGTATCAGAGATATGCGCCCAGGCCTTTCCTGTCTGCCTTTCTGGATGGCTGCATAGAGCGTGGTCAGGATACAAGAAGATGGGTCTATCCCTCAAACCTGAACTCATTTAATATCATCGTCGGTCCGACCAATGTGGCCGATTCTCTGGCTGTGATAAAGAAGCTGGTTTTCGATAACAAGGAATTGACCATGAGGGAGTTCATCGACATCCTGGACAAGAACTGGGAAGACCATGAAGATCTTCGCCAGAGAGTCATAACCCAGATCCCCAAATGGGGAAATGATGACGACTATGTTGACCTTCTTGCCAAGGAGGTTCACGAACGTTCAGAAGCTGTCTGGGGGGAGTTTACCGATGAGCACGGCACTAAATGGAGAGGTGACGGAAGCGGCGTATCTGCCACATATGGACTTGGACCCGGAACACCTGCCACACCTGACGGTAGAAAAGACGGCGAGCCTTTTGCCGATGCCACTTCGTCGCCAATGCTTGGCAGAGATACAAACGGCCCTACCGCCGTTCTGGCATCCTGCGCTAAAATCAAGCCCCTTAACCAGCTCTTGAATCAGAAGTTCCTTCCCCAGTTTATGGATGACGAGCATAAAGACCAGTTTATCAGCTACCTCAGAGCCTGGTGCGATATGGGGATCCCTCATGTCCAGTTCAATGTGGTGGACAATAAAACCTTGAAGGATGCCCAGAAACATCCCGAAAAGTACACCAACCTGATTGTAAGAGTCGCGGGTTACAGTACCTACTTTATCGACCTCAGCAAAGGCCTGCAGGACCATATTATCGCAAGAACGGAACAGCAGTTTTAACGATTAAATAAAGGAGGATAAAAATGAGTAGAGTACTGACTGAAAAAAGCACTGAGACACCGTGGCCGGAGCTTAGTGACGAGCTCCGAATGCTCAGGCAGAATGTCTCTATCAAGGTGTCCAGGAATGTGCGGCAGGGGTATCAGAAAGATGAGCACAAACGGGGGATGTACCGGACAAGCATCAGGCTGAATATTGTGAGGAATCGCCTTTTGACCGAATCATACAAGGCTACGGAAGGCGAACCGGAGGTACTGCGACGGGCAAAGGCCCTGGCGCACATCCTGAGAAATCTGCCTGTTTATATTATGCCCCACGAGCGTATTGTCGGCCATTCAGGGGCAACCCCGGACGAGCTTTACTATCCCATAGAGGTGAACTGGAAATCTGCCTGGCGGGCCATGAACTCGGATGACGCTCGCGAGATTTTGGATGATGCAGGGCACGCCGAGATGGAGAAGATCGTTGAATACTGGAAAGGTAAGACCCTGAGTGACCTGCGCAAGAATGCCTTTAAGGGTGACCTGGAAAAATACTTCAAGTTTGAAGGAACTTTTCTCTGGTCCCACTGGGACGAAGGTGCCGTGCCGAATTTTGAAAAACTGTTTGAAATAGGCTTGAAAGGTTTCAGAAAAGAGGCAGAGGAAAAACTTCAGGAAGTGATTGACACCATTCCTGATAATTACCTTGACCAGCATGATTTTCTGCAGGGTGTTTTGATCACTCTGGATGCAGCAGTGGATTTTGCCAAAAGATATGCCGAAAAGGCAAGAGAAGACGCTGCAAAGGAGAATGATCCAAAAAGGAAGAAAGAGCTTGAGGAGATCGCCAGAATTTGTGACCGGGTGCCTGAAAATCCGCCAGAAACCCTGCACGAAGCCCTTCAGTTCTTCTGGTTTATTAGTTTGATCAAGGGGCAGATTGAATTTGCAACCCTTACCCTCGGTAGCAGGTTTGATATTCTGTTTAACCCCTGTTACCAGAAAGATCTGGCTGAAGGGAGGATTACCAGGGAGGAGGCTATTGAACTTATACAGTACCTGCTCCTGAAATTCGAGGAGTCGGGGGAGTGGTTTTCGCCCATGATCACCGGTATCTACGGAGGTGTCCAGCAGCTTGAGGGAATCACCCTGGGCGGTATTGACCAAAACGGAAATGATGTTACCAATGATATAACATATATAACCCTTGAGGCTGCCAGGAGGCTTCACATCCTTCAGCCGACCATTGCTCTAAGGGTGCACAAAAATACTCCCAAGGAACTTCTTTCAGCAGCCACGGATGTCATAAGAACCGGCTGCGGTTACCCTTCCCTATTTAACGACGAGGTAATGGTTCCCCTGATAAATAAATGGGGCACACCCCTGAAGGACGCTAGAAATTATAATGTGATGGGTTGTGTGTACCTTGATATTCCCGGGAAAAACAATAATGCACGGCGTGCATCAGGCTATTTTGTACTTCCGAAATGTCTGTGGTGGGCCCTGCACCAGGGCGTTAATCCACAGACAGGCGAGCAATACGGTGCGCGGACGCCTGACCCTGAAACCTTTACCTGTATCGAGGATGTTATTGAAGCGTATCTCGAGCAGGTCAGATTCTTCTTCGGCAAGATGGTAAAGCTGGAGAACACCAGCAGAGGACTTTACAAAAAATACGCATCCAGGCCTTTCCTGTCGGCCCTTCTTGACGGCTGCATAGAGCGTGGGCAGGATGCAAAGGAGTGGGCCTACAGTACCTCCAGTATTAACGCCTTTAACATCATCGTTGGTCCGACCAACGTGGCCGATTCCCTGGCTGCCATAAAGAAGCTGGTTTTCGATGACAAAGAATTGACCATGAGGGAGTTCATCGACATCCTGGACAAGAACTGGGAAGGCCATGAAGACCTTCGCCAGAGAGTCATAACACAGATCCCCAAATGGGGAAATGATGACGACTATGTTGACCTCCTTGCCAAGGAGGTTCACGAACGTTCAGAAGCTGTCTATCAGGAGTTTACCGATGAGCACGGCGCTAAATGGAGAGGGGATGGAAGCGGCGTCTCTGCCACATATGGCCTTGGCCCCGGAACACCTGCCACACCCGACGGCAGAAAAGACGGCGAGCCTTTTGCCGATGCCACTTCGTCACCAATGCTTGGCAGGGATATAAATGGCCCTACCGCCGTTCTGGCATCATGCGCTAAAATCAAACCCCTTAATCAGCTCTTGAATCAGAAGTTCCTTCCCCAGTTTATGGATGACGAGCATAAAGACCAGTTTATCAGCTACCTCAGGTCCTGGTGCGATATGGGGATCCCTCATGTCCAGTTTAATGTGGTGGACAATGCAACCTTGAAGGATGCCCAGAAACATCCCGAAAAGTACACCAACCTGATCGTAAGAGTCGCAGGTTACAGTACCTATTTTGTCGACCTCAGCAAAGGCCTGCAGGACCATATTATTGCCAGGACGGAACAGCAGTTTTAGCATATTAAATAAAGGAGGATAAAAATGAGTAGAGTACTGACTGAAAAAAGCACTGAGACACCGTGGCCGGAGCTTAGCGACGACCTCCGAATGCTCAGGCAGAATGTCTCTATCAAGGTATCCAGGAATGTCCGGCAGGGGTATCAGAAAGATGAGCACGAACGGGGGATGTATCGGACAAGCACCAGGCTGAATATTGTACGGAATCGCCTTTTGACCGAATCATACAAGGCTACGGAAGGCGAACCGATGGTCCTGCGGCGGGCAAAGGCCCTGGCGCACATCCTGAGAAATCTGCCTGCTTATATTATGCCCCATGAGCGTATTGTCGGCCATTCAGGGGCAACCCCGGACGATCTTTTCTATCCCATAGAGGTGAACTGGAAATCTGCCTGGCGGGCTATGAACTCGGATGACGCTCGCGAGATCCTGGATGATGAAGGGCGCGCCCAGATGGAGAAGATCGTTGAATACTGGAAAGGTAAGACCCTTAGTGACCTGCACAAGAATGCCTTTAAGGGAGACCTGGAAAAATATTTCAAGTTTGAAGGAACATTCCTCTGGTCCCTGTTTGACTCAGGGTCCATCCCAAATTACGAAAGGTTGTTTAAAATAGGATTGAAAGGTCTCAGAAAAAAGGCAGAGGAAAGGCTTCAGGAAGTGATTGACACCATCCCTGATAATTACCTTGAGCAGCATAATTTCCTGCAGGGCGTTTTGATTACTCTGGATGCAGCAGTGGATTTTGCCCGAAGATATGCGGAAAAGGCAAGAGAAGACGCTGCACAGGAGAATGATCCGAAAAGGAAGAAGGAGCTTGAAGAGATTGCCAGAATTTGTGACCGGGTGCCTGAAAATCCGGCACAAACCCTGCACGAGGCCCTTCAGTTCTTCTGGTTTCTCACCCTGATCAAGGGGCAGATCGAGTTCGCCAACCTCGGAGGCGGCGGACGGCTTGACCTTCTCTTTTATCCGTTCTATAAGAAGGATATTTCCGAGGGAAGGATCACCAGACAGGAAGCCATTGAGCTGATGCAGCACCTGTTCGTGCATTACGAGGAGTCGGGGGAGTGGTTTTCTCCCATGATCACCGGCATCTACGGAGGTGTCCAGCAGCTTGAGGGGTTCACCCTGGGCGGTATTGACCAAGATGGAAATGATGTCACCAATGATGTGACATATATATGCCTTGAAGCAGGTAAGGGGCTCCGTCAGCTTCAGCCGACCATCGCCCTGAGGGTCCACAAAAATACTCCCAAGGAATTGCTTTCAGCAGCCACAGATGTCATAAGAACCGGAATTGGGTATCCCTCCCTATTTAATGACGAGGTAATGGTTCCCCTGATAAATAAATGGGGGACCTCCCTGAAGGACGCTAGAAATTATCATGTGCCCGGTTGTGTGTACCTTGATATTCCCGGGAAAAACAATAATGCAAGGCGCGCATCAGGCTATTTTGTACTCCCCAAATGTCTGTGGTGGGCCCTGCACCAGGGCGTTAATCCACAGACAGGCGAGCAATACGGTGCGCGGACGCCTGACCCTGAAACCTTTACCTGTATCGAGGATGTTATTGAAGCGTATCTCGAGCAGGTCAGATTCTTCTTCGGCAAGATGGTAAAGCTGGAGAACACCAGCAGAGGACTTTACAAAAAATACGCATCCAGGCCTTTCCTGTCGGCCCTTCTTGACGGCTGCATAGAGCGTGGGCAGGATGCAAAGGAGTGGGCCTACAGTACCTCCAGTATTAACGCCTTTAACATCATCGTTGGTCCGACCAACGTGGCCGATTCCCTGGCTGCCATAAAGAAGCTGGTTTTCGATGACAAAGAATTGACCATGAGGGAGTTCATCGACATCCTGGACAAGAACTGGGAAGGCCATGAAGACCTTCGCCAGAGAGTCATAACACAGATCCCCAAATGGGGAAATGATGACGACTATGTTGACCTCCTTGCCAAGGAGGTTCACGAACGTTCAGAAGCTGTCTATCAGGAGTTTACCGATGAGCACGGCGCTAAATGGAGAGGGGATGGAAGCGGCGTCTCTGCCACATATGGCCTTGGCCCCGGAACACCTGCCACACCCGACGGCAGAAAAGACGGCGAGCCTTTTGCCGATGCCACTTCGTCACCAATGCTTGGCAGGGATATAAATGGCCCTACCGCCGTTCTGGCATCATGCGCTAAAATCAAACCCCTTAATCAGCTCTTGAATCAGAAGTTCCTTCCCCAGTTTATGGATGACGAGCATAAAGACCAGTTTATCAGCTACCTCAGGTCCTGGTGCGATATGGGGATCCCTCATGTCCAGTTTAATGTGGTGGACAATGCAACCTTGAAGGATGCCCAGAAACATCCCGAAAAGTACACCAACCTGATTGTAAGAGTCGCGGGTTACAGTACCTATTTTGTCGACCTCAGCAAAGGCCTGCAGGACCATATTATTGCCAGGACGGAACAGCAGTTTTAGCATATTAAATAAAGGACGAAAGGAGGGGGAAATGACAGAAAAAAGTTATCAGGCAAAACCGTGGCTGAAGTATTATGCGGAAGGTGTTCCGGAAGAGATTGAGTTTGAAGAGCTTTGCCTGCCGGACATTCTTGAAAAGGCAGCAAAAAGATACCCTGACAAGGATGCACTTATCTTTCAGGGATACAAAATGTCATTTAAGGAACTCAAGGATAAGGTGGACCGTTTTGCCACCAGCCTTTCAGGTTTCGGAATAAAAAAGGGGGACAGCGTTGCCATCCTTCTGCCGAATGTGATCCCCTGCGTTATCAGCTATTATGCCATACTTCGGATCGGCGCGATAGTTGTCATGAACAACCCCCTGTATTCGGTCCGGGAGCTTGAACATCAGCTTAACGATTCAGGCGCAAGGGTTATCATCACCCTGGATCTTCTGTATAACCGAGTGATCGATCTGAGACCAAAAACAGGGATCAAGCAGATCATTTATACTTCCGTGGGAGATTATCTCCCCTTTCCCAAAAATTACCTGTTTAGACTTGTTGCGAAAAAGAAAAAGCTTGCCGCGGATGTTAAACCTGCCGAAGATGTGTACAGATGGAAGGATATCCTCTCCAAAACCTCTCCCAGCCCGCCGGCTGCCAAACTCTCTTTTGACGATGTTGCCATGTACCAATATACCGGAGGGACAACCGGTGTCTCAAAAGGGGCTATGCTGACCCATCGCAATTTGAGCTGTAATGTCCAGCAGTTAGCTTCATGGATCATTGCACCACTTAAGGGAGGGATTAAGGAAGGCGAAGGGATGAGTCTGAGTGCTCCGCCCTTTTTCCATGCTTTCGGACTGACAGCGGCAATGAACTCATCAATATACCTGGGGTGGACGCAGGTTCTGATTCCAAGACCGCAGCCTGACCCACTCATTGAGGCAATAAGGAAATTCAAGCCTACCTTTATCTTCCTTGTCCCCACCATGTACATGGGAATACTCGACCACCCGGATTTTGATAAGGTCGATATGAAATCCATTAAGTTCTGCGGGTCAGGAGCCGCTGCTCTTCCGGTCGAGGTGATAGAGAAAATCGAGAAAAAGACGGGGAGCCCTCTGATGGAAGGTTACGGAATGACCGAGGCTTCACCAATTACCCACGTCAATCCCTTCGGAGGGTTGCGGAAGCCAGGAAGTGTCGGGGTTCCAATTCAAAACACTCTTTCCCGTATCGTGGATCTGAAAGACGGAATAACACCTGTCCCTGTCGGAGAGGTCGGGGAGATTGTGTTCCAAGGCCCCCAGGTCATGAAGGGATACTTGAACATGCCTGACGAAACCGCCGAAGCCCTGAAAGGAGGCTGGCTTCACTCCGGTGATATTGGGAAGATGGATGAGGACGGGTTTTTTTATGTTGTCGACCGGAAAAAGGATCTGGTCATTTCGGGCGGCTACAATGTCTATCCCAAGGAAATTGAAGATGTGTACTCTGCGCACCCGAAGGTAGCTGAAGCCGCTGCAATCGGTGTACCACATCCGACCCGAGGCGAGCAAGTAAAGCTTATGCTCGTCCTGAAAGAAGGAGAAAGCGCCACAGAAGAAGAGATGATCGAGTATTGCAGTGACAAACTGGCAAAATATAAGTGGCCGACAATTGTTGAATTCAGGTCAGAACTTCCCAAATCGGCTGTGGGCAAGACACTGAAACATGTCCTTCGCAAGGGGAAAACTTGATAAGTAAGAAATTTTTAAGGCGTTTATAAAAGGAGCGATTCCAATATAGTCGCGGTGCTGGGTTCTGGCCAGTATTGGTGAGCTTGTTAACGTTGTAGTAACTCTCATTCATTTGTTTTTACCGTTCTGACCACTACAAATGAACCTTCCCCATAACCATCTCTTACTGGCTCAATATCCTTTATCTCCGCCAGGTTATGGAAAATCGTCTGGGCAAAGTTGAAACTGTTGAAACCCACCTTTTTCAAGCATAAAACAACCTCGTCCACGGAATAAAATGCAGCTATCTGGTAAAACACACTTTCATCTTTATGTTGCTGATACAACTGCCCAATAGGGCTGTCTTTATCAATGAATCCTATTATCAGGCATCCACCGGGCTTTAATATTCGGTATGCCTCGTCAAATGCCACTTCTACATCATCTAAGAAGCAGATTGTGGTGACCATTGTGGCAAAGTCGAACTGCGAGTTACGGAAAGGGAGGCTTTCGCCTACACCACCAATGACTTCAATCCCCTTCCGTAGGGCTATTGCCATCATTTTGCTCGATGGTTCGAGCCCAAGCCTGATTCCCAAAGGTGACGCAAACCGGCCACTGCCGACACCAATTTCGAGACCATTCCCACGCTGGGGCAATAGCTTCCTTATCGCTTGAAGCTCCGACTCGTAGGCGAATTTGTGCCTGTCAAACCACTGTTCGTACTGGAGCGGGTGTTTCTCAAATGGCTCAATCCTTGCCATACTACATCCCTGAGCATAAAATAATACTCCTTGTGGGGCCTGTTAGGCGAATATGATTAAAGCGGTTTGTTTTGATTTACACGAAACCCTGGCGCATTATCAATCTCCGCGCGAAGAGGTGTGTGCCACAGTCTGCCATGAGCTTGGTTTTGAGGTATCTACTGAGGCACTCCGTAAATCCCTTCCTCAAGCTGACGCCTGGTGGCGGGAGGAAAATTCCCGTTCTCCGATAAGCAAAAGGCCACCAAAGGAGAAATCTGCCGCCTATAGTGAATATGGGCTCATATCCTTGAGAGGAGCTGGCCTGGAGGTTAGCCGTGACATCGCAACTCAAATACTAATGAAGGTATTCCATGATGGCTTGAAATTCGAGCTTTACGATGATGCCTTACCCACATTAAAACACCTCAAGGAACGCCATCTCATTCTGGGACTGATATCCAATGTTGGCCAGGAAGCAGCTTCAATATACCAAAATTTAGGGCTACAGCCTTATCTTGATTTCCAGATAACTTCCTTTGAAGCAGGACATGATAAACCTGATCCAGAGATATTCTTGACCGCCCTTGAAAAAGCTCAGGTTAAGGCTGAAGAGGCAATGTATGTTGGCGACCAATATGATTTAGACATTATTGGTGCCCGTGGCGTTGGCATGAAGGCAGTACTCATCGACCGCAATGATTCTTTCTCCAACGTCACCGATTGCCCTCGAATTCACAGCCTGACAGAGATTGTAGAATACATTCAGTAAACCAAGACCTACCCAGCGATAACAACAGTAACCAGAAGCTATCTTGATTCCTACGATAGCCTTTCCCGCAACGCTTTCAAATTCACCACATCCTCCTTGTTATATTGCAACAGCAAAGCCAGGGCATTGTGGTCGTGGTCGATCTTATATCTCCACCACAACTCCACGGCTTCCACCCCATCGATACCCTGTAGCTGCCGCGGAATACCCAGTTGTTGCTCTACCGCCTTGAGCCCCCCATATAAATTGTTCTCCCAGCAGTCATACATCAGGTCGTGGTGCCCGAACTTGGCCTCAAGATCCATGTCCATAGAAGCATAAATGAAAGGAAAATCGAATCTGCTGCCATTATAGGTATAAATCGTATTTACACCCTCAAGGGCCTTGAGAAGGTTATCTTTGGTCACTTCTTCATCTACTAATTGAATAACTTCCTCATTCTTGCCATCAGAGCGATAAATACCAACTACAGTTATAGCGTCAAAAAAGAAAGACAAGCCGGTGGTCTCAATATCAAGGTAGGCCTCAAGCAACAAATACATTATTTCCTCTCTTGAGGACATTCAATTTGAAACTATTATAACACAGGGGCTAACAATCAATACTCGCAGAAAGGAGGCGAACCTTTAAAGGAGACCACGCTTTTGTAAAATCCACAGTATGCCTGGGACTCTAACGTCCAGCTCGGTATCCTCAGGAAGGTTCAGCAAAAAATCACTTATTTTATCCACCGGAATCTTCAGAACTTCAATTTGCTCGCCAATTTCCCTCCCTCGCCTCCCCACAAACTCTACCTCAGGCGCAAGGAAGTGTGTTGCTCTAGTGGCAGTTAGTACCGGGGACACCGGCACTGAAATAATAGGAATAAGCCTTTCTGCCCTGTAGCCTGTCTCCTCCAGAAGCTCCCTCTTTGCGGTTTCTTCCTCACTTTCTCCTTCTCTATCAGTAAGCCCGGCAGGAAACTGGATGGCGAAAGATTCCAAAGGGACTCTCCAGTTTCTCTCTAGAATTACTTCCCCGTCCTTAGTCAAGGCAACAATCACCACCGCTCCCCTACCATATATGTTCTTTCTCTCCACCGTCTCCCAGGTGCCTCCCTCGCCCATACCCGTGTCAAATTCTTTCCTCACTACTTGCAGATATTTTCCCTCAAAAACAACCTCTCTCTTTGTAATTCTCATTTTTAATCGCTCCTTTTCATACAGATATCCTACCCCTTTGTTATTGTTCCTGAATAGGTGAAGGAACGCCGTTTCAGTTTTATCCATCTCCCCTCATCAATACCAATCAGGTTGCCACACTGACACTTAATCTCGCTTCCATCCCTAACACTGTAATCCTCAACTATTCGGGCCTTCCAGCAATGTAATAAGCGCCCCTCCCCTACCTTGACGTATTTAAAGATTTTGCCCTTACACCGAGCACATTTTATCACTATCATCCTATATCTCTTCGACGTCAGTTAAATTACGTTGCACTCTGTGTTTCATCGTGGATTTCTTAAGACCATTCAGAAAGTAGCTAGCTGGGTCATCAGGCTGACGTTTCTTAGTTGCCTCGATAAGCCTTTCCAAGACACCAACGGGGTAGCGGTAAATTAGCTTTCTAACTGAGCCAGCACTGATACCAAACTTAAGCAAATCAGCCTCAACTTCCTTAATTCTTATACGATAGCGTTCCCTTTTCTTTGCTTTCATTGCTTCTGTAATCAAACTATCTGATGATTGCAGGGTTATTATAGTTTTGCCAGAAGCAAAAGGAAATGAGATTTAACGAGATATCCTCACAATTTACTCAAGGCCGAACGAGTGCCCTGGTACAGGCGTGGCAGACGTATCACGTAGAGCCAGAAGTTCCGTTCTACCTTGACATCTCCGTAGCTAGAGCCTATATAATGAATCAAAGGACAAGGAGGTAAACTGCCATGATGGAATATCCGCTATTGCTGAGGACTTTTCTTTTGAGAGCTGCCAAATTTTTCCCAAAGAAAGAACTCGTCTCATATTATGCGAATGAGACCTTCCGCTATACCTATGCCGACTATTTTAAGAGGACATGTCAGTTAGCTCATGCGCTGGAATCACTGGGGGTAAAAAGGGGAGACAGGGTAGCCAGCTTCGCCCTCAATAACCACCGACACATGGAACTCTACTATGGTGTACCGTGTACAGGGGCTGTGCTTCATACTGTGAACCCAAGGCTTCCCCAGCATCATATGGTCTATATAATAAACCATGCGGAGGACAAGGTTATGTTTATAGACGAGGACCTCCTATTCTTGATAGAGCCTATAAAGGACCAGTTAAAAACGGTCAAACACTTTGTCATCTTATCCCAGAGTGGTAAACTCCCCGAGACAAGTCTTTCACCCGTATGTTTATACGACGAGCTGATTTCACAATTTCCTAAATCCTACGATTTCCCTGAAGACCTTGATGAGTGGGATCCTGCCTCTATCTGCTACACCTCTGCAACTACCGGTGATCCTAAGGGGGTTGTGTATACACACAGGGGACTTGTATTACACAGTTACGCGGTAGCCGTGACACTCGGCGGTTCAGAAGATGCTTGTGTACTGCATATAGTTCCTATGTTCCACGCAAATGCCTGGGGTGGCCCTTTTGTAGCGATGATGGCAGGATGCAAGCAAGTTTTTCCAGGACGAGAAGTGCTGAACATGGAAAGGCTATGCAGGATAATAGCGGATGAAAAAGTGACCTTTACCGCAGGAGTGCCCACCATATGGATGATGCTTTATGACTACCTGGAAAAAGGTGGATGGCATGACTTTTCATCACTTAAGGCTATATTCAGCGGGGGGTCAGCCGTCCCGAGGTATCTTATGGAAGGATTGAACGAAAAATACAACTTCGCAATTGTGCAGGCATATGGAATGACCGAGACCGGACCACTTGCTCATGTAGCCTTACCGAAAAGCTACATGGCTGACTGGCCTATGGAAAAACTCTATGACGTGAAATCCAGTGGAGGGCTTCTTGCCGCGGGGCTTGAGGTAAAGCTAGTTAACGACAAGGGTGAAGAGGTCAAATGGGATGGCAAGGAATGGGGAGAGATCTTATTCAGAGGACCATGGGTTGCCAAAGAGTACTATAAGGATCCCGAGCGCTCCAAGGCTGCATTCGAAGGAGGATGGCTGCACACTGGTGATGTAGGTACCATGGATGAGGAGGGGTATGTGAGACTTGTGGACAGGACAAAGGATATGGTTAAGAGTGGAGGTGAGTGGATATCATCAGTTGACCTTGAAGATGCCATAATGGCTCATCCAAAGGTTCTGGAGGCTGCTGTTATAGGGATTCCACATCCTAAGTGGCAGGAGAGGCCGCTGGCATGTGTGGTACCCGTACCGGGTGAGACTGTGACTGCGGATGAATTAAAAGAGTTTCTACAAGACAAGGTTAAGGTCTCATGGTGGATACCGGATGAATTTGTGTTCCTGGACGGGATACCAAAGACAAGCGTCGGGAAATTCAACAAGATAGACCTGAGGAAGATGTATGCTACCGGTGAGTTAAAAGGATAAGCTTAAATACAGAGTAGAGTTCCTCTCGTTCTTGCATCTACGTGCGGTATCCTGTGTGCATTTAGTTGCTATCGGGCAAGCACTTAAAGGGTTGTGAGAAACACCCCATCCCTTCGTTCGTGTTCATGAATGAGTTTAGCGTAATATTGACCTTACAGTGCGGATAGAGATAGTTGGCACGGAATCACTGGGGGTTCGTGGTCTATGCTGTGTCGTCGACATAAATAACCGCAAAATAGTTATTGACCCCGGGGTCGCCCTTGGCTTCAGGCGACATGGCCTCCTGCCCCACCCGGTTCAGGTTATAGCCTCGGAAAGAACCAGAAGTGCTATCGAGAAAACGTTACGAACCGCAACAGACGTCGTCATCAGCCATTACCATGGCGACCACTCTCCGTTAGTTGATGCCAATCCTTATCAGATGTCAGTGGAACAGATTGCCGACTCCTTAAAGCACCCCAGATTATGGACGAAGGGAATGCAAGACATCTCCCTCAACCAGATTCACCGAGCAACTGCTTTAGCCCGAAGGCTTAACCGTGACTTTTCGGTTGCCGATGGGCTGAGCGATGGGCCTCTCAGTTTTTCTCTTCCTGTTCCTCACGGAGAAGGTACGTGGCGTGAAGGTAATGTGATGATGACCCGCATCGAAGATAGGAATGACGTTTTTGTCCACGCATCAGACATCCAAATGCTCAATGATGAAGCGCTCGAAAAGATCCTTATGTGGCAGCCAACTATAGTACTCGCCTCCGGCCCGCCTATCTATTTGCCCGCCCTCACCGCAGAAAAGAAAGAAAAGGCATTACGCAGGACCTTGCAATTAGCCAGGGAGGTCGAATTATTAATTCTCGACCATCACCTGATGCGCTCCAGAGAGGGAGAAAAGTGGTTGGACTATGTTTCGTCCCTTACCAGACACAAGGTCATCTGTGCTGCCGACTTTATGGGATACCCTCGTAGTTTACTCGAGGCTGACCGAGTCCTGTGGTATAACAAAGTTCCCGTTCCTGAAGGCTGGCACGAAGCCTATGCCCGCGGTGAAGCAGATACCCAGCCCTATCGAAAGATGAGTAAGAGCTCTTTATGAGTCCCAGGAGGAGACTCATTTACGCAACACGCCCAACTGTATTAGCAGAGATGCTATATTATGAGACGATGGTCCTTGAAAAGAACCCAATAAAAGGAGGATAGCTTTTTGCAGCAGAGAGCAGGTCAGATATTGAAGGTGGTGGCAGTACCTTGCCTCCTCATCGTTATACTCCCGTTGCTCTTTGCTACCGCATTTGGTGTCTCGCCATCGCTGACTATGAAGGTCGTTGGGGCAACCTTTGTCCTGGAGTATCTTGCCATCCCACTGGGTATTGCCCTGAAGTTGCCACCTTTATGTGTCTTCCTCACGATAGTCTCTACAGGTATAGGCATATTCATCCTCGCGCTCGGCATATTCCACCTCCTGGGGGCACAGTCTCAAAGGATTGTCAATTTTCTGCTCAAATGGAGAGGGAGAGTACGGCGATTGCAAAAGTACGGTATCTACGGGTTGATACCCGGTACCACTCTTCTTGGAGTCTATGGCTGCGCAGCGCTGGTTTGGTTCCTCGGCTGGGATACAAGACGGTCAACGCTGTTCACCATCATAGGCTTTGTGCTCATTTCGGCTATACTTCTATTTTCAAGCATCGGCATTCTCAAGATAATTTGACTGGGCTGAGAGAACAAGGATGGTATCACGCACTAACGGCAGTTATTCCACTAAGGCAAGCAGTTGCCGTTTTACACTTTTAGAGCCAGGTATTGTAAGTAGAGGAGTTTACAGTTGACCTCGGCATTGTCCACATCACTAGGTGCGTAAGGCTGCCTTACCGAAGCTCGCATTAAGTTGTCATCAAAAATCGCCTTAGGGAATGCTTGCTGCAGCTTGGTAACTACGATGTTAAAGTTCGCCAGTGAGGAAGAAGCCATTTCACCCTTTAAGAATGAATAATCCGCCTGATTGTGGATTATCTCCACCGCAGGCTCTGATGATTTCCGGGTGTAGATTCTGGCAAAATATTCAGCTACCGGGGAGCTTTCCTTGACTTGCTTCTTTTGCGTACGCCACATAGGTATTCCGCCGGTTAAAGCAGTCCTAGCCAGGCTAAACTTCCTGGTGGTTTCAGTTTTTTCTTTAGTCACATAAGTCTCCTCCCTGCCCTTGATAATCAAGAAGACACCCCTGGACTTCATCTCCCGTTTTTGCCCACCCCGGTCGTAGAACAGGACATATCTCTGTCCCACTTCCAGGGTATGTGCGATAAAACCTTCCGAAGAGCGGCAAAGCTCTGACTCGGTGCACAGAATTGGCACAAGCCTCAGGTCCCTTAGCTTCTGGGTGACCGATTCCGCCATCTGTTTGCTCTCATAGCGAGCAATTATCTTGGGCACCTTCCCGGCAAGGAGAAGTCTTGTTCCGTAAGGCTCTTTCCCGATGATGGCGGCTACTTCAGTTATAACACCTGTCTCAGGGGCAACCAAAGGAACTAAGGCAAGATATAAAATTCCCGATTTTTCCATGAAACCCTGCTTGCCTCGACTCCGCAAACAACCCGGCAGCTTTTCAGGCACGTGGCTTCACGTTACTTCTCGTCCAATCCAATATCGTGTCAAGAGATGTGCCTGGCAAGAATATTTCTTTGACGCCTGCCTCTTTAAGCGCGGAAATATCTTCTTCGGGAATAATGCCGCCGCCAACAACCGTTATGTCCTCCGCTCCATCCTTCTTTAGTAGCTGGAGCACCCGTTTGAACAAAGTCATATGAGCTCCGGAAAGGCAGCTTAGCCCGATTAAATCAACGTCTTCCTGTAAAGCTGCGGCAACAATTTGTTCTGGCGTCTGATGTAAACCGGTATACACTACCTCAAATCCAGCATCACTATAAGCTCGAGCTATAATCCTTACCCCCCGGTCATGCCCATCAAGTCCAGGTTTGGCAACCAGAATTCTTAGTTTTTTTCTAAAGTTCATTTTCCCCTCAACGGAACTAACTATATTCTCTTGCTAATAGAATCCTGGGTCTCGATATTCCCCAAAAACCTCTCTCCACACATCACAAATTTCCTGCTCAGTACCATATTCCTTTACTACCGCTATCACATAAGGCATCAAGTTCTTATCGGTCTTGGAGGCAGCACGAAGGTCATTCAACTTTCGAATCACACTCCTGTTATCCCTCGTCCTTTTTACCTCGTTCAATCTGCCAATCTGCTCTTCCCCAAGTTCATCACTTATTTTCAGTATTTCAGGAGGAGCCTCCTCCTCAACAACATACTTATTTACTCCTACTACAATCTTTTCTCCTTTATCTATCTGTTGCTGGTAATGATAGGCAGCCTTAGCAATCTCCATTTGAGGAAATCCTTTATCAATGGCAGCAATCATACCACCCATATCATCTATTTTATTGATGTACTCCCACGCTTGTTCCTCTATCTGGTTAGTTAGAGCCTCCACAAAATAGGAGCCAGCCAGCGGATCTATAGTGTTAGTGACCCCTATCTCATCACAGATGATCTGTTGTGTCCGCAAAGCGATGGTGGCAGCAAACTCAGATGGTAAAGCTAGCGTCTCATCCAGAGAATTGGTATGCAGAGATTGCATCCCTCCTAGAACTGCCGCTAGTGCCTCAGTGGCTGTCCTGACAACATTATTATAGGGCTGCTGTGCAGTCAATGAGCAACCTGCAGTCTGAGCATGAAATCTCATCCACCAGGAGCGAGGATCCCTGGCTTTGAACCTGTCCTTCATAATCTTAGCCCACATCCTTCTAGCTGCTCTGAACTTAGCAACCTCCTCGAAGAAATCAAGGTGAGAATTGAAGAAAAATGACAGACGAGGTGCGAAGGAGTCGACATCCAGCTTCTTCCTCTCAATAACATCCTGCACATACGCTATACCATCAGCCAAAGTGAAGGCCAATTCCTGAACAGCAGTAGACCCGGCCTCCCGAATATGGTAACCACTGATGCTCACGGTATTCCACTTGGGAACATATTCAGTACCAAATTCAATAGTATCACTTATCAGCTTAACCGATGGCTCAGGCGGGAGCATGAACGTCTTCTGGGCAATGAATTCTTTCAGCATATCGTTTTGAATTGTCCCCCCAATTTTATCCCAGCTCACCCCAGATTTTTCAGCCACAACTAGATACATCGCCCAGAGTATCGACGCAGGGGGATTGATAGTCATGGAGGTGGTAACACTATCAAGGGGAATCCTGTCAGTCAAAATCTGCAAATCTCGCAGCGTATCAATTGCGACACCACACTTTCCACACTCGCCCAGAGCTCGGGGCGAATCGGTATCATATCCCATCAAAGTAGGAAAGTCGAAGGCAGTGCTCAGCCCCGTTTCACCTTCTTTCAGTAACAGGTGCCACCTTTTATTAGTATCCTCGGCACTTCCCAGACCCGAGAACATGCGCATCGTCCATTCTCTACCTCGATACATTGTCGGTTGGCATCCCCTGGTGAAGGGAAATATGCCGGGATAGCCAATGTCTTTAGCAAAATCCAGGTCTTTAATGTCTTCCGGAGTATAGATCCTCTTTATCTCCAGGGCAGAAACTGTGGAGAACCTCTCTTTCCTTTCAGGTTTTTGCCTGAAGGTTTCTTGTACTTCTTTGTCCCACTCTTTTCTACCCTTACGGACATGCCCTAAGGTCTCTTCTGTAAACATGACTTTCCTTTTCAATAATTACTTTGTCCAGTGGCTTCGAAGTCTATCCGAAGCTGTGACCCCCGCAGCAAGTTCAGGAAAGTATATAAACTGTTGGCGGGACGAGTCAAACACGATGATGATAACTAAGAGGACGACACCCTATACAGCGCTATTACAATCCCAGCTCTGCGGAGATTCCTTTCATCGCCTCGATGCCCAGAGTGATGAATTCCTCGAGTTCAAGCCCGACTTCTTGACATAAGGCGATTTGTTCCCGGTTAGCTCCAGCAGCAAATCTTGGCTGGCGGAAATGTTTCATCACTGATTTAGTGGTCAGCCCAGCGAGCTTATCAGGACGAACTAAAGCGGAGGCGGTGATGAGCCCGGTGAGGGGGTCAGCACAGAAGAGCGCCTTATCAAGCTTTGTTTTCCTGGGAATCCCATGAGCTTCATTATGACACAATATAGCACGAGCCATTTCATCGGTAGCCCCAAGCTCCCGGGCAATATCCGCCCCCAGCTTACCATGAGTATTGAGGTCGCCTTCAACCAGTTCCATATCTATATCGTGCAGCAATCCAGTAAGTCCCCACTCCTCCTCATCCCCACCCAGCTTTTTTGCCAGGGCTCTCATGATCGCTTCAGTAGCAAGCATATGTTTCAGGGTGTTCTCATCTTGAACATTAGCTCTGACCGAATCCAGAATCTCTTTTCTATTCATAGCTTAGCTGAGGTTGCCCTAGCCCGCTCACGGTGATATCCCTGTGGTAATATACCACGAAGATAATTTCCAGTAAAGGAGCCCTCTATCTCGGCTATTTCCTCTGGTGTGCCGGTAGCTACAATATAGCCTCCTTCATCACCAGCTCCGGGACCGAGGTCAATAACCCAGTCGGTGTTTTTGATTACATCCAGGTGGTGCTCAATAATAATGACCGTGTTGCCATAATCAACCAAGCGCTGCAGCACTTGAAGAAGAGCGGCAACATCGGGGAAGGAAAGCCCGGTAGTTGGCTCATCAAGAATATAGAGTGTCTTGCCCGTGGAACGCCGGGATAGCTCAGTAGCCAACTTCACCCGCTGTGCCTCACCACCGGAAAGAGTAGGGGCTGGCTGCCCCAGACAAATATACCCCAGACCGACATCCCTGAGGGTTTCCAACTTCCGCTTAATCTGGGGAAAGTGGTCGAAAAATTCCAGAGCTTCGTCCACGGTCATCTCCAGAATTTCGGCAATGTTCTTTCCCTTGAATTTAATCTCCAGTGCCTCACGGTTATATCGTTTCCCTTTGCATACTTCACAGGGGACGGAGACATCGGGGAGAAACTGCATCTCAATTTGAACGTAGCCTGCCCCCTGACAGGCTTCACACCTCCCACCTTTTACGTTGAACGAAAACCGCCCTGGTGGATAACCACGCACCCTTGCTTCAGGAACAGAGGCAAAGAGTTCACGAATGGGGGTAAATGTCCCGGTATAGGTAGCGGGATTACTTCGCGGCGTGCGGCCTATTGGTGACTGGTCAATGTTAATCACTTTATCAATATGCTCAATGCCAACAATGGCATCACACCCGCCCGGTCTGTCTTTGGCACGGTAAAATAGCTGTGCCAGCTTTTTATATAACACCTCATCAATGAGAGTGCTCTTACCACTTCCCGAAACGCCGGTGATGCAAACAAACTTGCCCAGAGGAATATGGACATCAATGCTTTTCAAGTTATTCTGTCTGGCTCCCTTAATCACCAGCTCCTTCCCTGAACCAGGGCGCCTGCGCTGGGGCATGGGGATTTCCTTCACTTTGCTCAAATATTGCCCCGTTATCGATTCAGGACAGCTCATAATATCGCTGAGTTGTCCTGTAGCCACGATTTCCCCTCCCTGCTTCCCCGCTCCAGGTCCCATATCAATAATGTGGTCGGCAGCTCTCATCATCGCTTCATCATGTTCCACAATAATCACGGTATTGCCCAGGTCCCTGAGACGCTTCAGCGTTGTTATCAAGCGAGAGCCGTCGGCAAGATGCAACCCTACTGTGGGCTCATCGCAGATATAGAGAACGCCGGTTAATCCACTGCCAATCTGTGTGGCCAGGCGAATTCTTTGCGCCTCACCGCCACTCAGGGTTGATGAAGCTCTGTCCAGGGTTAAATAGCCCAGACCGATATCAATGAGGAAATTCAACCGGCCATGAATCTCCTTGATGATTTGACGGGCTATGGTAAGCTCTCGAGGGGTAATCTCATCAGGCAGTCTGTCCACCCATTCCAGCGCCTGGGTAACAAACATGGCGGTAACATCCATGATGTTGTCCCCCATGATGGTGACCGCTAACGATTCCGGCTTAAGTCTCTTTCCATGGCATACCGGACAAGGGGTGGATGACATGTACCTCTCAATAGCCGTCTTAACCCTATCGGATTCAGTCTCTTTATAGCGACGCTCCAGATGAGGTATAACGCCTTCAAATTCAGTGTAATAATGTCGGAAATGACCATAGTGGTCCTCATAAACCGCGGGAACAGTTTCGCCGCCATCACCATAAAGTATTAAGTGGAGCTGGGCTGGAGTTAGTTTGTTAACCGGCGTATGCAGTGAAAAGCCGTGGCGCTGAGCCAGAGTCTCCAAGATGCTGCCATACCAGGTGCTTATTTGCCCATTTCGGCTCCATGGCTGGATAGCGCCTTCTGCCAGGCTTAGCCCTTTATCAGGAATGACGAAGCTGGGGTCAATTTCCAGGTTACAGCCCAGTCCAGTGCAGGCAGGACAGGCACCATGGGGACTATTGAAGCTAAAAGTTCGTGGGGCAATTTCCCCCAGGCTGATGTTGCAATAGGCACAGGCGAAATGCTCCGAGAAAAGCAATTCCTCCCCATCGATAATGGAGATTAGCACTATGCCCAGGCCAAGCTTCACCGCCGTCTCAATGGAATCGGCCAGACGAGTGGCATTCTCCGTTCCACCTATCTGTAATCGGTCAACCACTACCTCAATGGAATGCTTTCTATATTTATCGAGCTGGAATTCCTCGGAAAGGTCATGAATTTCGCCATCAACCCTGACACGGACGAAGCCCGCTTTCTGTAAATCCCGCAATATCCCCTGGTGCTCGCCCTTACGATCCCTGACCAGCGGGGCAAGTATCATAATTCGGCTGCCCTCAGGTATCCTGTTTACCGAATCTACAATCTGCTGCACCGTCTGGCGTGAAATTTCCCGTCCACATTGTGGACAGTGAGGATGCCCGATGCGGGCAAAGAGAAGCCGTAGATAATCGTAGATTTCAGTAACGGTGCCCACAATGGAACGTGGATTGTGCGGCGGTCCCTTCTGGTCAATGGAAATAGCCGGGCTAAGCCCCTCAATATAATCAACGTCAGGCTTCTCCATTTGCCCCAAAAACTGACGGGCATAAGTGGAAAGGGACTCCACGTAGCGACGTTGCCCCTCAGCGTAGATGGTGTCAAAGGCTAACGAGCTCTTACCACTCCCGGAAACACCGGTAATGACCACCAGCTTATTCCTGGGAATGACAACTTCTATATCCTTGAGGTTGTGCTCCCTGGCACCCTTAACAAATATGGCATCGGGCTCCATGGCTGTTTCAATTTTAACATCATTGCTAATACCCTTCAAAACTGGAATAACATCCGTAACAGGATATAATATGAGGAACGAAGGAGATAAAATGGAGGTCTCTTCAAAGTTCGTCGGAGCCAGATTAAAAGATTATACAACTGAGATAACCTGGCGTGACACTATGAATTATGCCGCCGCTATCGGTGATAACAATCCCTATTATCTGGACGATGAGCGCACAGAAGGGGTGATTGCACCTCCAATGTTCAGTGTGGCGGTGACATGGCAAATATCTGAGAGGATCTGGGATTACATTGAAGTCCAGGATTTTCCTAAAGAGATTATGTTCACCCTGGTACATTATACGGAGCACCTGAAATTTTATCGTCCCATAAGACCAGGAGATGAGTTAAGCATAAAGGGCAAGATTGCCGCCATCCTGCCTCATAAGGCAGGTACTCACATTGTTATACGCTTTGATGCCTTTGATAAAGAAGGTAAACCTGTTTTCACAGAGCATATCGGAGGTATGCTCCGAGGAGTCGAATGCACGGACGAGGGAAGGGGAGAGGAAGATCTTCCAGAAGTTCCCAGATATGCCGGAGATAATATCCCTGTCTGGGAATCGGTTGTACCGATAGAGCCGCTTGCATCATTTATATATGATGGTTGCACCAGGATCATTTTCCCGATACACACCTCCGTTAAGTTTGCCCATCAGGTAGGGCTTCCCGGAAGAATTTTGCAGGGTACAGCCACGCTTGCCTATGCTGTATGCGAGCTTATCAACAAAGAAGCCGATGGACACCCCTTTGAATTGAAGTCTGCTTACTGTCGTTTTACCGGTATAGTGCTCCCCGGAACAGACATAAAGGTGCAACTTATCAAAAAGGACAACATTGGTGGTGGCACAGCCCTCTTCTTCGTTGTTCTAAACGCTGAGGGGAAGAAGGCTATAAGTGACGGCTATGCAAGGCTGGGAAAATAAAAAGGAGGATAGTATGAGCTGGAAAGACTTGAGCCAAGCCTGGCATTTTGTGGAAAAATGGGCAGAAACAAAACCGGAGGCTGAAGCCCTTGTGTTTGAGGATGACAGGCTTTCCTGGAGAGATTTTAAGAAAAAGATGGACAGGGTAGCCAGGGCATATCTTGAAGTGGGAGTAAAAAAGGGGGACCGGGTTGTCCTGCTTTCCATGGCACAAAATGAGTTCTTGACAACTTACATGGCAGCCGGCAAGGTTGGTGCGGTATGGCTGGGCCTATCACCCAAGTTTACCCTGGATGAGCTTCGGTATCAGATTGGAGATAGCCAACCCACAGTACTCATCACCCTTCGAGAATACCTCGGCAATGACCTTTCTGAGAACATAAAGACCTTGATAAAAGAATTTTCCTGTCTGAAGAAGGTTCTTATTATCGGTGAGGCATTTGAAGGCACTGAAAGTTTTGCAGAGTTCACCGAAAAACCAAGACAGGAGCTAAATGAAGCCCTTGAAAAACGGGCATCTGAGGTCAGTGATGACGATGAAGCCCTTCTATTGTATACCTCCGGTTCTACAGGCAAGCCTAAAGGGGTAGTTCATACCCACAAGAGCATTGTTGAGAACATAAAGGTTGAGGTGGAAAAGTTTTTGTTTAAGGAAACATCTAGGGCACTGCTCCATTTCCCCATAAATCATGTAGCTGCTGATACCGAGATAGGAGTTGCTGCAATAATGGGAGGTGGATGTCTCGTTTTGATGGATAAATTCGACCCCGATGCGACTTTGAAGGCAGTAGAAAAGGAACGCATAACTGCACTCGGTCAGGTACCTGTTATGTTCCTGTTAGAATTCAGGCAACCTGACTTTTCTAAAACCGATTTCAGCAGCATTGAGGGATTTGTGTGGGCTGGAGCTGCGGCACCAAAAATCATGATTGATGTGCTCACCGGTATCTGTAAAAAGACCGACGCAAAATTACTCACAGGGTATGGAAGTACTGAGGTAGCGGGATTTGTCACCTACACTGAGGTAGATGATGACCTGGAGACGTTGATGAAGAGCGCAGGAAAGATTGCTCCACCTTTTGAGCTCAAGATTGTGGACGAGAGTCGCAGGGAACTCCCGGAGGGCGAGATAGGAGAGATCGCTGTGAGGGGCCCCTTTCTTATGAAAGGATACTTCAACAAACCAGAAGCCACCGCCACGGTAATCGATAAACAGGGTTGGTACTATACCTCTGACCTTGCCTATAAGGATGACAGGGGATACATCTATATCACCGGGAGAGCGTCTGAGATGTTCAAAACTGGAGGGGAAAATGTCTATCCGCGTGAGATAGAAGATACGCTTGAATCACATGACAGCGTACTCTTCGCTGCTGTAATCGGGGTGCCTGATGAAATCTATCAGGAAGTGGGTTGGGCCTTTATTATGCCGATGCCTGGCAAAACCACAACGGAAGAGGAATTGCAAGACCTTTGCAAATCTAAATTAGCCAACTTTAAAGTCCCCAAAAGATTCTTCATACGTCAGTTATTGCCTCTTTTGTCCAATGGCAAGGTGGATAAGATGGCTTTAAACAAAGAGATTTCAGAAATGCTAAAAAAAGACTAAAGCCAATGATGCTCTGGCCTTCACTTTGGGCATATAGCCAGTTGCCTGTTACCAAACATGTATATTGACTAAGGGAAGGATGGTAGGGGATCATTTTCCCGATTAAATAAAATAAGGAGGTGATGCGTATGGAGCAGTCCCAAAGGAGATCGTCATTGCGAAGCTCTCTTTATCGTCATTGCGAGCGGAGCGAAGCAATCTCTGCGGGGGGAAGTATTTGTTATGAGGTACAGCAAAGGTTTACTGGAAATACACGATAACAAAACCGAGGCTGAAGGGGTCGACTTTCGGCCGAGGTTCGAATAGTGGTTGCCCGGAAGTTTATGAAATTTCCGGGAAAGGTAATAAGGAGGATTAATTAATGGATACAACAATAGATAACTGGTCTAGAAGAGCCTTTTATTTGGTCATTGCTATATTAATGACTTTAGGGCTGCTTCTAGCGCCAGCAATGGCTCCATAAGCTAACGCTGCTGATGTGAATGCCGAATGGGACAAGGTTGGTACTCCGTACACCGATGACTGGACCGTTGCCCCGTACTCCAAGATACTGGTGCCTGCCTCAATTCCCGGCGGCAGTGTTATCTACGTGGTCGGGCTGGGTTTTGACGACAACAACCTGGATGAGGCCTACAATCCCAGGTTGTGGAGGTCTGAGGACAGCGGCGTGAGCTGGGATGACCTGACCGACAATGTGTGGGATGCCGACGGTTTGGCGGGGGCAGGCTTCAATAACAGCACGAGCTACTTCAACTATGTGGCCTGTGCTAAGGATGACTCGGACTTCGTCGCTGTGGCCGTGCTTGATAGAAGTGGTTCCTTTTCTTCTACTGATTACTGTAATTTCACACAGGCAGTGGTCATCTCGGATGATGGGGGCGACAACTTCGCGTGGACGGGGGACATAGCAGATGGCGCTGCTACTCTCAACTGTACTTTCGACATGAAGGTGTCGGACGAGGCTGATGGGAAGCGCAACATCGCTCTGGGTGGTGTTGGAACCAACACAACCGGCGCCTGCCCAACTGGCCTGGTGTTCCGCTATGAGACAGGTGGTCTGACTGGCGGTCGCTGGGTAGATGCCTCAGCCTATGATGGCTGGGACGACAATGGTGTCATTACCAGCCTGGCGGTTACCAAGGTGGTATTCGCTCCCAGCTGGCTTGCCGATAACACGGTACTGGCGGTAAGCCACAATGCTACTAACACCTATCTTCAGTCAGGAACCTGGGGAAACAGCAAATGCTGGAATGACCCCGCTGGCTTTGAAGATACTGTGGAGATACTTGGCGCCGATGAGAGCATCTGGCGTACCTATAAAGGTGCAGCGGCAGGACTTACCCTGCCCACGGACTATGAGGGCAGGCATGCCAACACTCGCTACGCCTGGGTGTATGTGGACAACACCGATGGTACCGGTGTGATTTACAGAGTAACGAACGGTGCCGTTGTTGAGGTTGCTCAACAAATCACCGACACTCCCTTGCTGGCGAGCATTTCCTACCTGGGAACCATTGATGAAGGTAAAGCCATGGCCGGCTTGCTTAGCGGCGAAGGTGGCTGTCAAGGTGTTCAAGTTTACCGGAACGATGGCATTTCCGATATGGACATCTGCTGCGAGCGGTGGAGCGAGGCCTGCAAGCCGCCCACAGGGATGGTGAACGCCATGGTTTTCTATGTGGCTCCCAACAAGGCTGTTGCCCTTGTCGCTGGCGATGAGGACAACTGCCTGGGCTTTGATGAAAGCGCTGTCTCCTTCAGCCTGGATGACGGCGATACCTGGAACCAAATTGGACTGGTAGACACCTATATCGACTATCTGTCCGATGTTGCTAAATCACCCGACTGCAACAAGACCTGGGTGGTCAGCGTTAATAACCCGGGGGAAAGACAGGGTCAGGTGTGCGAATGCGACAGCGTATGGCTGAAGGCTGACCCACTCCCCGAGGCTTCGGAATACAGCGGTGCCTGGATAAGGGAGTGGTGTGATAACCTTACGCCCAGTGCGAGCCTTAACGGCGCGGACACTCCTGAGATGGGTCTGCTGAGGCTGGCTCCCGAGGAGACCGAGGAAGCGTTAACCGTTTACCTGGTTGACCGCGGCACCAACACCGTTTACTACGATGGCACCGAAGGTCTGGGCTGCTGGGAAACCGGGAGCTCGATCGTTGACGAGATATCCGATTTAGCTGTCCAGGACGAGGCTACCATCTATGCAGTGGGCTTCGATGCCAAGGTGGCAGTAAGCGATGACCATGGCGCTACCGCTTCGTGGAGCAGCACGATGGACAGCAAGGTTGACGAGGGTCATACCATTGCCGTGCTTGGCGAGGGGAATGTCCTCGTTGGCGGTGCTGATGGCAAGGTGAGCTACTCCGACGATGACCTGGCCACCTTCAATGATGGTGATGCCAGCTTCACCGAGCTGGAGGATGGTCTTGGCGCTGGGAACGTCCATGTTGCCTTCGACAGCTACTTTGACTCTAACAGCGTGGTCTATGCTGCGGTGGGGCAGGAAATTCCCAATAACACTGCTGACAACAGCATTTACCGCTGGACTATTGGCACAAGCACCAGTTGGAAAGACCTTGGTGCATGTGCCGGTGCTGCTACGCCAACTGAGGCGCAACTAGACTACTCGCCTGCTTCATGCACTAAGGTTCATGTTGGTTACTACGGCATAGTCCTCAGCAGCGCTGAGGGCAATCCGGAGACCGATGCCACCACTGGCGGCGTTCTATACGCTACCTTCTATGATGCGGGCAATGTCACCGGTGTAGCTCGGTGTCTCAATCCCGCCGAGGATGTAGCCTGCGGTGGGCAAAGTTGGGATTACCTGATTGAGGACACGGCTGACAATCACGGGCAATTCACGCTGGAACCTTCCAGCCTGAAGATTTGTGGCTGCTTAACTCCTGATACTAATGCCAGGCTGTGGGCCATTGATGACCACGCCTATTACAAGTCCTTTGCCAACCTCTTTGTTGACGAAGACACGAGCGTTGGTCGCCTGTGGACCTATGAGGACTGCTTTGCCAAGGCAGGTCCAGTGCTCAACAGCCCTGCAAACAATGCGGTGGTTGATGCTGACCCGTGCTACTGCTGGAACGATGCCTTCACGCTGAAGTGGGACAGGCAGTGTGATGCCTGCTCCTACAACCTGCAGATAGCTTTGGATGAAGACTTCACCGAGGTGGTACTCGACTGGAGTGGCAAGGATGGTGATTGTAATGAGATAGACTACGACCCACCCAGTGGCACCAGTCCCAGCTATGTTGTTGAGAATGCAGCACTGGGCACTGGCAGCTGCGGCACCACATTCTACTGGAGGGTGAGGTCTGCCGATGCTGAGACTGATGAGATAATTCACAGTCCGTGGTCTGAGGTACGCAGCTTCACCGTTGCTGTTGGCCCTATGGCTGCATTAACGCTGACCAATCCCAGCAATGGCGCCATTGGTGTGGCGGTGAGCAATATTCCATTCACCTGGGATGCCGTTGCCGATGCCACTGGCTATGAGTTCAGCCTGGTGAACGCTGCGACCGATGCTGAGGTTGTATCAGCGACTGCAGTATCAGGGACGACTTACACCTATACCGGCACGCTTTCCTACGACACTTCTTACTTGTGGACGGTAAAGGCGTTCAAGGATACTACGGCGTTTGGTGACGCTACAGCGACCTTCACTACAGGTAAAGAGGGAGTTGTACCGCCGGCACCTAGTACTCCGGCATGGGTGTGGGTGATTATCGCCATTGGTGCTTTATTGGTGATTGTTACCATGGTGCTTATCTTCCGAACACGAAGGGTGTAATAACCCTTCCTTACCTGACCTCGCCCTTGAAGGGAGAGGAATAAGGTGATGGTGAAGATAGAAGGGGGGCTTTCGAGCCCCCCTTCCCTTTATTTGAGATTGCTTCGTCATCCCTCGCTTGGGCTCGGGATTCCTCGCAATGACACTTCCCATTATGTCGTTGCGAGGCACACCCCGCTTTGTCATTGCGAGGAGCGGTAGCGACGAAGCAATCCCCAGGTTAAAAATGTAGTTGCCCAATTTATTGGGCAATTGTGCCTGATGAATCAGGCAACTACAAAATGCGGAGGCCAAGCAACCTGGACTGGGCCCCCGCAGGGAAAATCCTAAATGCTAAGTGCCCCACCGAGATTGCCGCGCTTCGCTCGCAATGACAATAAGAAAAAGGCTCGGAAACGACAAAAAAGAGGCGCGCAATGACATCCCCCTTACCTTATTGTGAGGCACACCCCCCCTTTGTCATTGCGAGGCACAACGTGCCGAAGCAATCTCGAAGTTAGTAGCTATCAGCCATTGGCTAACTACTGACCACTGATTGCTGACCGCTGATTACTGACTACTGACCGCTAATCGCTGACTGCTGACCGCTGACTGCTGACTGCTGATTACTGACCGCTGGCATAGCAATAAGGGAACGGAGTTGCTATAATTCCATTTTGACTGTGGTTATATTCAGCATGACCTGGCAATCTGGTAAAGTGGTAAGAACTACGGAATGAAGTTACTACGCTGCCTGATCATTGCCCTTGCCATCTGCCTGGTGGCTATCCCGGCGTTAGTCACCCCTGTACAGGCTACCTCGGAGCGAGTCTCACTTTCACCAACCGAGGGCTGTGTGGGGGATAAACTGACCGTTAACGGCGAAGGTTTCCATTCAGGGGAAATGGTTGACGTTTATTACGATGATGTGCTGCAGGATAGCACAAGAACATACCTGGGACAGCAATGCCCCCACGGATTCTTTGACCTATCTTTTCCCGTGCCTGAATGCTGTGAAGGATACCATGAAGTTTATGCTGAAGATGCCAAGGGCAGGAATGCCACGGCACATTTTGTGGTTAATCCGGGGATAAGCCTGGACACGAAGTCGGGGCATACAGGGGATAGTGTAGAGGTAAGCGGAGGCGGCTTCCCGTGCGAAGCAGGTGGCATTAACATCCGGTATTACCTCGATGATGATTCCTATGTTGACTTCCCGGTCACCGCTGACGCTGACGAAGATGGCAGCTGGGAAGAAGGCTTCTCCGTGCCCGCTTCAGCGAAGGGAGAACACACCGTAGGTGCCTACTATGACGATGACAAGGGTACTTTGAGCGATGTTAGAGAGGCCAGTTTCGAAGTCGAGCCAATAATAACGTTGAATCCGGGTTCAGGCTGCGCTGGCGAGATTATTGCCGTAAGTGGGACTGGCTTTGGGAGCGAAGACGACATCGAATTAAGGTATGGTGGTCAGAAATTTGGCGAATACTACGCCGATGAAAATGGCAGTTGGGGAGCGATAAGCTTTACCATACCCGAGGGCAGCCAAGGCAGTTATGTTATTGGAGCCTTTCATGGTGGCTCCATCGTGGCGATTGCCTCAGCTACGTTCAACCTGGGGGCGGGCATAACGCTGCAGCCAGCAACGAGCCCCAGCTCGCCGGGTCACGTGGGACAGACTTTTAATGTCACCGGCAAGTCTTTCGACCCCAGTGTCGCGGTAAGCATCAGCTATCAAAATGAGACAGTTAATGTCTTCGCTGATGCCGAGGGCGATGTTTCCGCGGTTACATTCACAGCCCGGGGAAGGCATGGTGAGCAGTATATCAACGCTAGCTATGAGGGCAATTCTGCTTGTTCGGCGGTGTTTTATATGGAGGGGACTCCGCCCGATGAGCCAGTGCTCAACTCGCCCGTTGATACCAGGACTGGCCTCTTCGGCAGCTTTCTGGGCAGAGCATCCCCGACATTCAAGTGGTCAAATGTAACTGACCCCAGCGGAATCGCCAGCTACGATTTAGAGATATATAGCGGCGATAATTCCGCGGTCTCTATCTCGGTCCCAATAGAAGCTGTCAGCTTCCATGGCGATATTGTTGCCTACAGCTTGCCCGGGAAGTATGCCCTATCTTACGGCAGCTATTATTGGAAGGTAAGAGCCACAGATGGCGCGGAGAATGAAGGAAACTGGGCAGAGGCAAAATCCTTCCACGCTGGAGTTCTACCGCAATGGGCAGCGATTACCATTGCGCTCGGGCTGCTTCTGGTGGTCATCCTGGGGGTGGGCATCTTCATCAGGAGACGGTTGGGATATTACTACTACGATTAACATAGCTATCAGCTTTCAGCCCTCAGCCTTCAGCCATCAGCTATAAGCTATCAACTAACAACTAACTACTGACCGCTGACTACTTTTTCATTTTTGCCCTTTGATTTTTGAGTTTTGCTTTCCTGGGATTGCCACGCTACGCTCGCAATGACAATGGGAAAGGAGGCGCAATGACAGGTAAAAAAGGCCGCAATGACACCGTTCTGTCGTTACGAGGCACAAAGTGCCGAAGCAATCTCCAGTTTAAAAATGTAGTTGCCCAATTTATTGGGCAATTGTGCCTGATGAATCAGGCAACTACAAAATCTGGAGGCGAAGCAACTTGGACTGATACCCCGCAGGTTAAATCCTGAACTCGAAGCACTAAACTCTAAACAAGTTCAAAAATTAAATATAAAGAATCAAAATTACAAATCAAAATGTAAAAACCCTCCTCATTCTGCCCTTTGATTTCTGAGTTTTGCTTTCCTGGGATTGCCACGCTACGCTCGCAATGACAATGGGAAAGGAGGCGCAATGACAGATGAAAAGGGGCTCGCAATGACAGTGGAAATGGGGGCTCGCAATGACGACAAAAAGGGGCTCGCAATGACCCCTCCTGTCATTGCGAGGAAGTCCGTCACTTGACGGACGACGAAGCAATCTCAAGGGGTTGCCATTGACTTATGAATTTTTATATGATGTATTGCAATTCTCGATGAAGGTTGTTAATCTTGTTCAAATAATTAAAATGAATAACTTGAACCGAAGCTATAAAAGGAGGGATTTCCGATGGACAAAAGGATAAAAGGGTGGACTGGAAGACTATTTTACGTTGTCATTGCGGTGGTAATGACTTTCGGCTTGCTTCTGGCGCCAGCTGCCGCTCCGCCAGTTAGCGCCGCTGAGGTGAATGCCGAGTGGGACAAGGTGGATACCCCCAGTATGGATGATTGGAAGATTGCTACAGGGTCCGATCTCTACATACCCGCCCTGGGCATTGATGGTCAGAGGCTCTACGTTATCGGGACGATGTGGGTGGATGAAGATGGGGATGGGCGGCTGGATGGTGACGAGGAAACGGCCCGACTGTGGAAATCTGAGGACGGCGGGGCTACCTGGGATGACATAACCGAGAACGTTATGAAGGAAATTTGCGACGAAGTCTACGGTTCTGATGAGACGATTCCCTGGACCGATATGGTTGCCTGGTTCAACTTCCTTACCGCGGCCCTGGATGATTCCACCTTTATAGCCATTAGCGCCTACCTGGGCAATATTTACGACCCATTGAACTGGCAGCAGGTGGTGCTCATCTCCGAGGATGGTGGTGAAAACTTCGCGCTCCTGCCTCATCCTATACATGATACTTCGGCAGGGACCAATCTTACCGATATTTTGAACATAAACATCGGCCCCGAGATTGATGGAGTGCGCAACATTGCTGTGGCTGGCTTCGAAGATCCTAACCGCAGCGTTGTTGGTTTGACTGTGGGGGCAGATGGCGAAGAAGGCCGCGTCTATCGCTACCGGACCGGCGGCCTTGTTGGTGGTCGATGGGAGGATGCCGCCACCGGCAAGCCTGGCTGGATTAACTGTACTGCAGCTACCTGGGTGTATTTCTCCGGTATGTTCGCTGATGACAATACTCTGGTGGCTATTACCCACAATACTAATATGATTGCCCACCCTTGTGGTGCCCCTAACAATTACTCTTATCTCCAGACCGGGACGTGGAGTGGGAGTAATGTGAACTGGAATGAGGCAGCTTCGCGTGGGGAGGCAGCCCTTTTAACTACCGAGCCCGCTGCCTGGTGGGCCACTAAAGCTTCAACCGCGGGGGTAGGACTGCCGCTTGACTATGATGGCAGGAGCAAGAATACGAGGTATGCCTGGGTATATCTAAACGTTGTTGAAGGAGCTGATGAAACCGCTCTAGGCACTATTTACCGTGTGGTCAATGGTAATGCTGAGCCTATTGCGCAACAAGTCCCGGGGCAGCCCTGGCTGGCGATGGTTTTCTACTTTGGAATGATAGACGAAGGTAAGGCTGTTGCCGGGCTATTGGGTAATGGTGGGATTATGGATGGTAAGCATATAGAGGGTCTTGCTGGAGTTGCAACCCAGGCCTTAATGCTGAGGACCGGGTGTTGTGAAGGTGTGCAGGTTTACCGCAACGATGGCATCGCCGATATGGACATCTGCTGTCAGGCGTGGAAGTCGGCGTGCAAGCCGCCCACCGGGCATGGCGGTGCCGCGGCTATTATTGCCCCCCCCGGTGGTACCAAGGTTTACTGTGTCGTCACGGGACTCACGACTGGCATGGCTCCAGATATGCTCGGTTCAGAGAAAAACCTCCATAATGTTGATAAGTATGATGAAAGTGCCTTTTCGGTGAGCTTCGATGACGGCGATTCCTGGAATCAGATCGGGTTAATTGATACCGATATGGATTACCTCACCGATATTGCTCAGTCGCCCGACTGCAACACCACCTATCTCGCCAGTATCAACACCAATCTAACCGGAGAGCGAACAAAATTAGATACACATCAAACTCTTAAACAGCAATTAATCGAATGCGGTGAGTGCGATAGCGTTTTCTTCAAGTCGAAGAATCTTGCTGAGGAGAATATTTATGCGCGAGGCTACAGCGACACGTGGTTCCGGGTGTGGAACCGCGAGCTCACAAATACCTCGGCGCTTAACGGTGCCGATACTCCCCAGATTGGCCTCATCAGGCTGGCTCCTGAGGAAACCGGGGAGATAGAGACCGTTTACTTCGTTGACCGTGGCGGCGACACCGTTTACTACGATAACAACAAAGGTCTGGGCTGTTGGGAAAAAGGAAGCTCGACCGTTGACGAGATATCCGATTTAGCTGTTCAGGACGAGGCTACCATCTATGCCGTGGGCTTCAACGGCGATGTGGCAGTATCCGATGACCACGGGTATGGTGCTTCGTGGAGCAGCACGATGGACAGCAAAGTTGACGAGGGACATACCATAGCCGTGCATGGCGAGGGGGATGTCCTCGTTGGTGGTGCTGACGGCAAGGTGGCTTACTCCGACGATGACCTGGCCACCTTCCTTGATGGCGAGGCCAGCTTCACCAAGCTGGATGACATCGGCGACGCAAGTGGGAATGATGAGTTGCGAGTGCATGTTGCCTTCGACAGCTACTTCGACTCCAACAGCGTCGTTTACGCTGCGGTGAGTTATGTCGATACTGCCTGCGGCTACGGAATTCCGGTCAATGACGACGACAACGGCATTTACCGCTGGGTCATTGATGAGAGCACTGCGTTTACCGACCTCGGTGAATGTACTGGTACTGCAACGCCATATGAGGCTCAGCTTGGCTTAGACGGGTGTGGTGAGGCTCAGGTTGGCTACTACGGCATAGTCCTCAGTAATGCTGAGGGCAATCCCGAGACCGATGCCACCACTGGCGGCGTTCTGTATGCCACCTTCTATGATGCCGATGGCAATGTCACCGGCGTGGCTCGCTGTCTCAATCCCGCCGAGGAAGTGGCCTGCGGCGAGGCAGTGTGGGATTACCTGATTGAGGAGGTAGATGAGTATCATGGGGCATTCACGCTGGAGCCTTCCAGCTTGAAGCTCTGCGGCTGTCTTACTCCTGATACCAACAGCAAGCTGTGGGCTATTGATGATGCCCGTTACTACAATGCCACTGTGGTTGAGGAGGACCCCCGCTACATCTCTACCCTGGGTCGCCTGTGGACCTACGAGGACTGCTATGCCAAGGCAGGTCCAACAATCCTCAGCCCGGCAGATAATGCTTTGATAGATGCCGACCCGTGCTACTGCTGGAACGATGCCTTCACCTTGAAGTGGGACAGGCAGTGTGATGCCTGCTCGTACAACCTGCAGATATCTCTGGATGAGGACTTCACCGAGGTGGTAGTGGACTGGAGTGGCAAGAACGCTGATTGCACCGAGGATGACTACGACCCACCCAAGGGCTCCGCACCCAGCTATGTAGTTGAGAATGCAGCGCTGGGAACTGGCAGCTGCGGCACCACCTTCTACTGGAGGGTGAGGTCTGCCGATGCTGAGACTGATGAGATAATTCACAGTCCGTGGTCAGAGGTACGCAGCTTCACCGTTGCCGTTGGTCCTATGGCTGAGGTAACGCTGACCAATCCGGGCAATGGCGCCACTGGCGTGGCGGTGAGCAATATCCCGTTCACATGGGATGCCGTTGCCGATTCCACTGGCTATGAGTTCAGCCTGGTGAACGCTGCGACCGATGCTGAGGTAGTATCAGCGACTTCAGTATCAGGGACGACTTACACCTATACCGGCACACTTTCCTACAGCACTTCTTACTACTGGACGGTAAAGGCGATGAAGGACACTACGGTATTTGGTGACGCTACAGCAACCTTCACCACAGGTGCGGAGGGAGTTGTACCGCCTGAGCCGACTACTGCGTCATGGTTGTGGGTGATTATCGCCCTTGCTGCTGTGGTGTGGCTGGTGATTCTGGTGCTTATTTTCCGAACACGAAGGGTGTAACAACCCTTGGTTAGCAGGCAAAGGGGGGCGTTGAGCCCCCCTTTCCTTTTGTTTGAGATTGCTTCGTCATCCCTCACTTGGGCTCGGGATTCCTCGCAATGACGCCTCCCTTATGTCATTGCGAGGCACGTCTACCCTCTGTCATTGCGAGGCACGCAGTGCCGAAGCAATCCCCAGGTTAAAAATGTAGTTGCCCAATTTATTGGGCAATTGTGCCTGATGAATCAGGCAACTACAAAATCCGGAGGCGAAGGGCCCGCAATGCCCCTCCTTTGTCATTGCGAGACACACCCCCCTTTTGTAGTGCGACCCTTCAGGGTCGTGCAGCACGAGGCTAAAGCCTCGCACTACATTCTTGAACATTTCTGTCATTGCGAGGCGTGGTTTAAAAATGTAGTTGCCCAATTTATTGGGCAATTGTGCCTGATGAATCAGGCAACTACAAAATCCGGAGGCGAAGCAACCTGGACTGATACCCTGCAGGGGAAATCCTAAACTCTAAGCACTAAATTCTAAACAAACCCAAATATCTAAATTCAAAGCCCAAAACCGTTTTGGTCATTGGGGTTTTGGGTTTTTGACATTGTTTAGTATTTCGGATTTAGGATTTAGAATTTGGTTTTCCTGAGATTGCCGCGCTATGCTCGCAATGACAGGTAAAAAAGGGCTCGCAATGACAGGTAAAAAAGGGCTGGCAATGACAACAAAGAAGGGCGCAATGATGCCCTCCCTGTCATTGCGAGGCACTTCGTGCCGAAGCAATCTCATGCTATAATGGTGCAATGACAGGTAAAAAAGGGCTCGCAATGACAGGTAAAAAAGGGCTGGCAATGACAACAAAGAAGGGCGCAATGATGCCCTCCCTGTCATTGCGAGGCACTTCGTGCCGAAGCAATCTCATGCTAT